>Ga0209287_10000011_pt1 | contig 137887 bp, 106 predicted proteins | sample PPLLak3cmMay2015_2_FD_187255 | JGI IMG/M metagenome (GOLD analysis project Ga0209287, IMG submission 187255) | Freshwater sediment microbial communities from Prairie Pothole Lake near Jamestown, North Dakota, USA - PPLs Lake P8 Core (1) Depth... | ecosystem: Environmental > Aquatic >... | reverse complement strand
AGGAACATTCGACCCCAGCTGGGGTCGCACCATAAATGGGCATTTTTCCTATAAACATCCGACCCCTCTGGGGTCAATATTGGAGCAAAACCAAATTATCTTCCACACCTTTTGTCGAATAACCTTTTAATTGCTATACGTTGGTAATATCGCGCCTTTTATCGTTAGTTCGATAAATATGATAGCAATCAAAAAGCATTAGTTTTTACCTCTCAGTTAGCCCTGCTTTTTTATTTCCTCAGCCATCTGTTTATAGTTGGTGATATCAAATTGAATCCCTAGCAACCCAGTCTCCCCTGAAGTTGGTAGAACGAAAGGCATTTTAATGGTTCTCAGTAATCGTTTCTTTCCACCGATAGTTTCCTCAAATGTATATTCCTGTTTTCCCATTCTCATTATATCCAGCTCCTGCTTACGCCAGCTATCAACATCCTCATCGGGATGGTTCTCGTAATCGCTTGTTCCGATAATCTCCTCTGGGGTTTTATTGTAAACATCCGCAACCTGTGAGTTAACAAGGACAAAAGAGCCATTCTCATCTTTAAGAAAAATCTTTGCTGGAATATTGTTTAGCAAATCAATGATTAGCTTGAAGTTATCCTCCCCTTTCTTTATTATCGCCTGATTATTTCTAGCATCCTCCTGCCTTAGGCGTTCCATCTCCTCCTGAGTAGCTTGTAGCTCCTCCATGTTTTGGCGCATTTCTTCCTCCTGTGCCGCCATCTCCTCGGCTTGCTGTTGCGATTTGGCAAGAAGTTCAGCAGTACGGATATTGATTCGAACGCTAGATATGGTGGCAGCTATGCTCGTGGCTACCTTTTCGATGAAATCAATGTGGTACTTTTCGTAAATCTTGAAAGTTGCCATTTCGATAACACCTAGCACTTCATCGTTTATTTTTAAAGGTACTAATAGAAGACAGCGTGGATTCTCTTTCCCAAGCCCCGATGTAATGCTTATATAATCCTTAGGAATATCCACCATGAATATCGATTTTCCCTCGGTAAAACATCGTCCAACCAAACCCTCCCCGATTACAACACTTTTTTGAAGATACTTACGCCTATCGTAGGCGTAACAACCGGCCATATCGATTATGGGGTTTTCCTTATCGTTATCGTTTAAAACAAATATCCCGCCCTGAATGGATGAAGTGTAGCTTACCAAGTTTTTGATGATATTGTACGAAAGTTCAATCAGGTTGTCGTTATTTTGACGAAGAATATCACCAAACATGGCAATACCTTTGGTTGTCCAGTTCTGCTTCTCCTCCTCGTTCTTTCGTTCTATTTCAATTTCACGGGCATGCTTTAAACTTTTCTGCATCTCAAGGAGCGATTTCCCTAACGTATCCTTTTCTCCGAGCAGTTCAAACTGGGCATCAAGATTACCTTTCCCGATTTCACGAGCAAAATTTTCGGTAATATTAAGCCCATCAATCACCTTACTTACCGACTTGGCCACCGCTTCAATCTCATCGCCGCTGGTTACGAATACCTTCTTGGTTTTATCAATATCGCCCTGAGCGAGGTTTTGTAAAAGATCGGTGGTTCTTTGGATGGGCTCTGTGATGGAACGAGCAATCAGCCATATTACAAAGCCCAAAACGATAAGCCCAAGAATAGTAACGATTAAAACGCTATATAGTGAAGAGCGTGCCTCACTCATTATAACGCTAACAGGGATCGATAGCCCAACCGACCATGGGGTAGGCGTTTCGCCAACCTGAATGGGGGCAAAAATCACAAGACGCTTTTCCCCGCTATTATTTGTGTAGTATATAATGCCTTTCCCTTTCTTTATCCGTTCTGATATTTGATTTTCAATATCCTCTTCGGGCGATATTTCCTTAAAAGTTTTCTTAACCAAGTCGGTGTTGGTATGAGCTATTATGGTTCCATTGTTTGAGAGAATCGAAACAATGGTATTAGGAAATGGCTTTGTTTGATCAATAATTTTTTGGAATTTACTCAGCTCGAGATCTACACCACCTAGCCCTTGAAAAGTTCCGTTTCGCCGAACAGGAACGCTAACAGTGGTTGCTAATCTATCCTTTCCTTCAAGCTGAAAGACATATGGATCAAGTACTAATTCAACGTTAGTCGATTTTGAAGCCCAATACGGACTGGGGTTAATATCTCCATTTACGTTTTTTTGTTCGACCTCAATGAATGGCGTACCATCTTTAAGGAATGCTGTAAAAGATCTTCTCCCATAGTTTTTAGTATAGCCTTTTGTTATTAGAGAATACTCAAGGGTACACCAAACAGACATGTACCTTGGGTTTTCTTTTGCCTGATATTTAAGAATAGTGATGAAAATGGAATCTAATTTTTCAGTATCGTATCTGCAATAGGAGTTCAAAGAATTTGCCAAGGCACGGGCAAAACCCAAGTCGAGTTGCAGATCGGCTTTCACATAATTTGCTGTTTTTTCAGCCTCTCCTTTAGCAATGGCAATGGCATTGTTTAAAGCCATCTTATTTAAACGATAAGCCACAAATGCTCCAACTACAGTAAGAACCGATATGGTGGTTATCATAACGTAAACCAGCATCTTCGTTCTGATCATATTCTTAAACGCAATTTTCATAGTAGCATATTTTTTCTTTGATAAGAATTATGAAAACAGATTCAATTCCCATTAATTCGGTTAAAAATACGAAATGTTTTAATAGGATGAAACTCATTTCTAATCGGCTAAGCTTAATAATTACTTTTTGATAACTTTTCTATTTTAAATTCTGAAATATAGCCTTAATAGCATAACTTTAACAGGTGTGATTTTTGTTAATTTGTTTTATAATTAATAATAACTCGAAGATGAGAGCTTATAGTTTTTTTCTTTTCACCTTGCTATTTTTCTTTTCATCCAACCTCTTTCCCGATGAATTGGAAGACGTAAAAGGCGAAGAAAAGCTATTATTGCTTTTTGATAAATGCGAAAAACTTCGGGTCACAAATCCCGATTCTGCGATAACTATTGCGTTGCAAGCGCTTGATATAGCCGTAGCAATGAATAAAGATTATAGCATTGCTAAAGCGGAACATCTTTTAGGGTATTGCTACTATGGTAGAAACGATTTCGATTTGGCTATCGCCCACCTCAATAAATCGCTTCAGATCGCACGCCAGAATCAGCTCGATGATTGGATTGCATTAGGATTAAACCGAATCGGGAACGTTTATCAACTGAAAAGTAATAATTTACAAGCCTTTGATGCTTACAAGGAGGCATTACAAATAAATCAGAAACTTGAAAATAGGCTCGAAATAGCTCGCTCCTTGGGAAACCTTGGGTCTATCTATAATCTTTTTGGTAGCTACCCTAAATCCATTGAGTATTTCCTTGAGGCCCTTGCTATTTACGAGAAGTTGAGCGAGCAGGAGGGTATTGCATGGACCTCGTTAAGCATTGCACGGCTCTTTAAGCGGCTTGGTTTATACGAAAAGGCGATACAATACGCTGAACCTGCACTACAAAAATACAGAGAACTTCAAGACAAAACTGGAAGTACGAATGGCGTCACGCTTTCTCTTTCCGAATTGGGTAGCATATACCATCATCTAGGTCTTTTCGATAAGGCCATTGAGAACATACAAACGGTGCTCGACATCAACATCCGAAACCATAATATCCAAGGGCAAGCAGCAAATCATCTATCGTTAGGAATAATTTGTTTCGAAAAGGGCGATATAACGAACGCTGAAAAGGATTTGAATCGAGCGCTTGACCTTAAACGCCAGGTTAACGATAGTTTAGATTTATCGAAGCTTTACCGTTATCTGGGCGAAACCATGATTCTTCGAAATAATCTACAGCTTGGGATTGGTTATATTGAAAAGGGGTTGAGCATTGCCCAAAAGCATCAACTTTTAATGGATATTAAAGATTCGTACCTGAGCCTATCGAAAGCGCAGATAAAGAAAAGGAATTACCCCAAAGCCTTAGAATATCAAACCTTATTCTCCGCGCTGAAGGATAGCATAAATTCAAGCGAAATTGCTCGACTTGAGATGCAGTACGATTTCGATAAGCGCGAAAAGGAGCAGGAACTCATAACCAAGCAGCGCGATGCGGTTCAGCAAGCAAAGCTTGAACGCCAGCAGATGTTTACCATCTTCACCGCAATTGCTTTGTTTCTAACTCTTCTGCTCGCATCGGTTATTTTTTATTTCTACAAAGAGAAGAAGAAAACCAATCAGGTTCTAACCATTCAGAAAAATGAGATAGAGAAGCAAAAGCACGAGATTGAAAGTCAGCGCGATATTGCAACCCGCCAGCGCGATCAGATCGCTGACCAGCAGAAGCAGATTACCGACAGCATTCGATATGCTAGCCGAATTCAATCGGCTGTTTTCCCCCGCGAACAGGTTTTGGGGAGGCTTCTAAAGGAGCATTTCATCTTTTATAAACCTAAAAACATAGTAAGTGGCGATTTTTATTGGGTATCGGAGTTGCATGATGGCCGGCTTGTTGTTGCCACTGCCGATTGTACGGGCCATGGCGTTCCAGGCGCTTTCATGAGCATGCTCAGCATGACCCTTCTGAAAGAGCTTACTGCCACAGCGCATGATGTTGCTGCTGGGGATATCCTCTTTAAACTTCGAAGCTTAATTATCGCCTCGCTGAACCAAACGGGTAATGAGGGCGACTCAGTAGATGGGCTAGATCTCTCCTTAGCAATAATCGATAAAAAGACAAACACTTTAGAGTACGCAGGGGCTTTTATGCCGATTATGATTTGCAGAAGAAAGGGGAATAATTCCTTGGAGTATTCCGATGATAGGGTTGATTCCGACAGCTTTGAACTCTATGAAATCAAGGCCGATAAAATGCCAATCGGTTACTACGTGATAGGCGAAAAGCCTTTTACAACCCATCGAGTAACGCTGGTGGACTCTGATACCATCTATATGATGACCGATGGGTACTGCGATCAGTTTGGGGGAGAGAAGAACTATAAATTTCTGCTTGCAAACTTTAAGAAACTGTTAATCAATCTACAGCACATGACCCTCGCCGAGCAAAAGAAGGTGCTATCGCAAACCCTCGATACTTATATGGGAAATCAAAAGCAGGTTGACGATATTCTGGTTTTGGGGTTTAGAGTATAGCGGAACCTCATTTTTTGATTAATGCAATGACTCAAATTACCATAAGTACAGAGAGGTTATTTTTACGATCTCTTCAAAAAAGCGATGCAGAATCCGTATTTCGCTATCGTTCAGATGTATTAACTAATAAGTATCAGGGTTGGATCCCTAAAACCATTGATGATGTTGTTAGTTTTATCGAGAATAGGGTTTCTTCAATAATCGATATTAATGGAACTTGGTTTCAGTTTGTCATAATTAAAAAAGAGGGTAATGAGTTGATTGGAGACGTCGGGCTCCATTTCTTTGACCCAGATAACAAACAAGTTGAGATAGGTTGCACCATCGATAAAAGTTACCATAACCATGGCTATGCTTCGGAAGCTCTTTCGGAGATTATACAATATCTTTTTAGAACACTTGATAAGCACCGTATAATCGCATCAATTGACCCAAGAAATGTGGGCTCAATAAAACTATTTGAAAAGTTAGGATTTAGGAAAGAAGCACACTTTAAAGAAAGCATTTTTCAAGATGGAGAATGGTTAGATGATTTGATTTATGCGATACTAAGAAACGTGTATTCGAAAGAATAAATGTGCTAAAGTGCTAACTGTTTGTAAACCAATCTTTCTTGTTATGCAAAATTCTAAATAACATGTAATTAGCTAATTATTAACATCGAACTTACGTTAAGCAAGGATTGGTAAGGATAGCTTTTTTGTACCTAAAAATTTGAAGTTAAATACGCTGCGCCTCCCTTTTACGTTTTGTAAACTTCACAACCTCTTTGTAGCCTAAGGCTTTTAATTCAGAAATTGCCTCATCGAAAAATTGTCCGATATTCTGCTCAACATGGGCATCGGAGCCAAGGCAGATAGGTACTTTATACTTAGCCAACTTTTCGAGGAAAACTGCCGAAGGGTAGAACTCTGCACATGGCTTTATCCGTCCGCTCGTATTCAATTCAACAACAACTCCCGATTTTCGGAAAACTTTTGCTGTCTCCTCGTACAGCCTCTCAAGCCGAAACGAGGGGTAGTAACAAAATTTCTTTGCCAAATCGCAATGCCCAATAGCATCGAAAAGCCCTGATTTTGCTGATTGTTGTACAAGCTTAAAATAATTGGTATAGAACTTATCGATACTTATCTGATCGTAGGGTCTTATATCCGTATCGAAATTCCAATCGTCGATGAAGTGAACAGAACCTATGGTGTAATCGAAAGGAATTGAATTAATCAATGCTGCAATCTCTTTCTCCCGGTCAGGGAAATAGTCGATTTCGCCGCCAAGTTTAACCAAAATAGGGCTTTTTTCATCTTGCTTCAATGCATTAACCTTTTCAACCATTAATGGGATATTCGAAATATCCATTGCCCAACCAACAGGTTTAACGCTGATATGATCCGTAAAGCCAATTTCGGGGATGCTCTTATACGCTGCTGATACAACCATATCCTCATGGGTGTCTTTTCCATCGGATAAGAAAGTGTGCATATGGTAGTCGGGTAGCATTCTTCTTTTTTAGACTTAATACAATTAACAGTTACAAGTCAAATTGGTTGAAATACCATATAAAGATATAAAAAAGGCATCATGAAAAATACATAAATAAAAAATACCATCAATGATATACGCCCCTTTTATTCTAAACTTACTAATTTAACCGCATCAATAAAATGGGTTAGCAATTGATTTGAGTTATATGTACGCCATTATCGACATTGAAACTACAGGAGGGAATCATCAGCGCGATAAGATTACTGAAATTGCTGTATATGTGCACGATGGTTCGAAAGTCATCGATGAATTCACCACGCTAATTAACCCTGAAAGGTCAATACCTTACTACATAACCCAAATGACGGGGATAACCGATGATATGGTGGCCAATGCACCCCGATTCTTTGAGATTGCTCGTAAAATAGTAGAACTGACTGTGGGAAAGGTATTCGTAGCACACAACGCACCCTTCGATTATCGTTTTATACAAAGCGAATTTAAGCAGCTTGGCTATGAGTTTGAGCGAGAAACTATCTGCACCGTTCGATTGAGCAGAAAGCTGATCCCGGGGAAATCATCATATAGCCTCGGCAATTTATGCAATGATTTGGGTATTAGAATTACCGATAGGCATCGGGCAGCAGGCGATGCCTTAGCAACCGTAAAGCTACTTGAACTTTTACTCTCTATAAATAGACAATCGGACTTTGACGCCCTAAGCCCAATCCCTGATAGAAAAGGGCTTCACCCCGATTTAAATTTACCTCTTATCTTAAAAATCCCCGAGGATACAGGCGTTTATTACCTTTACGATGATAGAGGAGTACTTATCTATGTGGGGAAAAGCGTTAATATCCGTCATCGGGTTCAGCAGCATCTTGGAGCTGCTAAAACGATTCGTGCAGGGGAGATGCGTTCACGTATTGCCGATATCAGCTACGAAGTTACCGGAAGCGAGTTAATTGCCTTACTCGTTGAGACTGAGGAAATAAAAAAAAGTAAACCCTTATTTAACCGAGCGGGCAGAAGGAGTGGCAATCAGCTAGGAATGTACCATTACGAAAATGAACATGGGTATATCTGCTTGAATATTAAGAGAATGACACCTATCGATGGTGTACCTTTAACAACTTTCGCGAATGCTGATGAATCAAGAATTTTTCTCGATAGGTTGATGGAGAAGTATAATCTTTGCCAAACGCTATGCAATCTTTATACATCAGGAGAGGCCTGCTTTCACTACGAAATTAAGAGGTGCTTTGGTGCTTGTATCGGAGAGGAATCTGCTGATAAATATAATATAAGGGTTCAAAAGGCAATAGATAGCATTGGATTATCAACAAAAAATTTTCTGCTTTTCGATAAAGGTCGGAATAATACAGAAAAATCGGTTGTTAAGGTGGTCAATGGGAAGCTGATTGGTTATGGCTTTTTCGATCCCAACAGTATTGATGGAAATATATCGCTGCTTGATGATATATTGATACCCTGCTCCAACAATCGCGATGCCCATCAGATAATAAAATCGTTTTTAATCAAAGCGAAACCGGGAAGTGTCATTTACCTCAATGCCGAATCCCCGGAAGATTAATCCCCTGTAATACGCTAAACTGCTCTAGGGCGAATAAATCAGTCATACCCGAAATATAGTCGAGCATTGCCATCAGCTTTTCGTAATTACTTCCATTTTTACAACGGAACTGTTTTGGGAGTAATCGTAAAATCTTTGCATTGTAAGCACTTGTTGGATTAATAATTGCCTTACAGTAAATGTTGAGCAAACTACCAATAATTCGATAACCGCTAAGTTCAATTTCGATAACCGCTTTATGGTTATATATCTGCTCAACGGAGATTTCTTTTACAATTCTCATTGCCGATAATGAGGTACTGTCGATCAAATCGATTAACGATTTTACCTTTTCTCCATTCATTATGGAGTCGTAATTATTCAGGAATGCCATTGAACATTCGTTAACCAGTTTACTGATTACGATAGCTCTTAGGAATGAAATCTGCTCGTTGGTATCGGTTACCTCAACCAACGTTTTGTTAATTCGATTGAATTCAGAAGCATTCAACTCCTTATGAAAAAAGTTAAGGTAAAGCTCTTTTACGTAATCCGTTGATAGGATTCCAAGCTTATGCGCATCCTCAATATCCATTATCTGATAGCAGATGTCATCCGCCGCTTCTACAAGATATACAAGGGGGTGGCGTTCGAAAATATCCTGCTGTTTCTCTACTAAACCTAACCTATTGGCAATTTTTAAGAAGTCATTTCTTTCAGATTGAAAAAAACCAAATTTTTTTCCGCTTAACGACGATGGGTAAGGGTATTTAACCAGCGATGCAAGAACAGCATAGCTTAGCCTGTAGCCTCCGCTTCGCCTCCCTTCAAGCTGCTGAGTTAAAAGCCTGAATGCATTAGCATTCCCCTCGTATCGAATTAAATCAATCCACTCCTGTTCGCTTACAAGCGGTTTCAGCATTTCAGCATTATCGGTAAAATATTTTCGAATTGCTTCCTCGCCGCTATGCCCGAATGGAGGGTTACCTAAATCGTGGGCTAAACAAGCCGTTGATACGATAGTTGGTATTTCGGCAATCAGATTGAAGTTTATACCTTCCTCTTTCTGCTGAATCGAATTTACAAGCATATTCCCTAGTGAACGGCCAACGCTGGCAACCTCTAGGCTATGAGTAAGCCTATTGTGAACGAATACGCTTCCGGGTAGCGGGAAAACCTGAGTTTTATTCTGTAGCCTTCGGAACGGTGACGAAAAGATAATCCTATCGTAATCGCGCTGAAATTGCGTACGCGTATAGCTTGAATCAAGTATTTCTTCACTTTCAGCGCCTAGCCTTATCGGGCATAGCAAGTTATCCCAATTCATCCTGTGCATAAGTTTATCCTTAAAAAAGCTAGGCTCAGATAAACCCTGAGCCTAGCTGTGCATTTTGGTAAGAATGTTTTACTTACTAATATTATTGGCAATCTTAACTATTTTATAAACTTGCCCCTGTTCATCAACCAATGGGGTGTAAGTCTCCTCAAAGGAGTATGATATACCTTCAATGGTAAACTTATTGGTAACCCGCTTTACAACACCGCTACGGAGATCGTTCCAGAATTTATCGTATTCCTTCTGTTGGTCAACATCAAATTCCATTTTATAGGAATGGTGCGTTCCAACAAGCTTCTCGCGGGGTACTTGCAAAAGGTTGATGTACGCATCATTAATATAGGTGATGTAACCTTTTATATCATACTCGATAAGGAACGATGAGTTATTGATAGCATCGATATAGTTCTGCATTTCGGAGGTTTTTCGAGCGGCTTCCTCTTGGGTTGCTTGCAACTCCTCCATGTTTTGGCGCATTTCCTCCTCCTGTGCCGACATCTCCTCCGATTGTTGCTGAGTTTTTGCAAGAAGTTGCGATGTCCTAATATTTGTACGAACCGATGTTAAGGTTGAAGCAATGCTCTGCGCTAATTTTTCGATAAAATCGATTTGGTACTGCTCAATTTCCTTAAACGAGGCTAGTTCAATAATTCCAAGTACTTTTTCTTCGATGAGCAAAGGAACAATTAGTAGGCAACGGGGCTTCGCTTCGCCTAGCCCCGATGTGATTTCAATGTAACTGTCGGGTATTTCGGATAGGTAAATGGTTTGCTTTTCAAGGGCGCAAGTACCTACCAACCCTTCACCAAGCATGATTTGCTTCTTAATAAATTTTTGCCGGTTGAATGCGTATGTGGCTAGCAACTCAAAGTGGATATTTTCAGCTTCATCATCGTTGTATATGAATAGCCCTCCCTGATTGGCATTGATGTATTGCACCACATTCTTGATAATTTCAGCCGACAGCATATCCAGCTTATCGTTATTCAGGCGAAGTATTTCGCTAAATTTTGCAAGCCCGGCATTGGTCCATTGCCTTTTCTCATCCTCAATTTTTCGTAAACTTTCTGCTTCGTGCGCAACTTTGAGACTTTGCTGCATGTGTATAAGCGATTCGCCTAATAAATCCTCATCGCTTAAAAGGGTTAAGGAGGTATCGAGATTACCATCACCAATGCTGTGGGCAAAATCGGTTTTCTTGAAGAGCCCTTTGATATTGCTATTTAAGTAGCTGAACATTTCACCCATTTCATCCCGCTGATCATCGGGCGAAAGCATGTCTAAATCAACATGTCCATACGAAATTCTTTGTAAAATGCTTGTAATTCGTTTGATTGGGGCAACAATAAACCTTTTTGAAAATATGTAGGTGATGTATAGAAGAATTGCAATCCCTGCTAAACCGATTAAGATAGACTCCCAAAAATTATACGTTGAGGCCCTTGTTACTTCATCTTTTGGAACAACTGTAATTAACGACCAATGCATTTTGTTCTTCCCAACAATAATTGGCTTTACCGAAAAGTACGATGTAACCCCGTTTATATCTTTAGTGGTAAAAAAGGTTGATTCTCCATTCTTGATTTTATCAATCACACCAAATTTGTTGAATACGCTTTCGTAATCGTCAAGGGCACTTTGACCAATCCTATCCTTATCGGGGTGGGCAACGTATTTAATGTTGTTTGATATCAGTAATGCGTAGCTGTTATTGTATGGTTTAATTCGTTTAATGTCATCGTAATACCTTGATAAGGGGATATCAATGCCAATAACCCCGATAAATCTATTTTCAACAAGGTTTGAAACGATTACGCTAGTCATCAAAAATTGATTTCGGGCATCATTGGTATAGCTGTAGAAGTAGGGATCTTCTATGCTTTCGGTTTTTTCTCTCTTTATTCGGGCATAATCAGCGGGGTCTCCTTCAACACTTCCAATTTCAGTATTATTTTTAATTTGACCATTCTCCCTCCAATAGAAACATTCGTATCGACCATGGTCTTTTTTGTGGTTGGGGTCGATGTAGCTGAGCTCCCAGCTATCCCAAATGGATAGAATATCGGAGTTGTTTGTGAGTGTTTCTTCGTAAATCTTTGCGAATAGCTCTTTCCATTTGGCCTCGGGTAAATACTTATGAATTTTTACAGCATTTGACAGGGTTCGAGCTATCGATAGGTCTTTCTCCAATATATTTTTAACTTCGGTTACATGAAATTCAGCCACGGCATCGATATGCTTGATGGCATCGTTAACTGAGTCTCTTTTACTTTTTAGGGTGATGTTACCAACTGCAAAAACGAAAACAATAGTGGATGCTCCGATAACCATCGATAGTATTTTTTGCTGAAGCGATAGTTGTTCGAAAAGTTTAATCTTCATACTAAATGTCATTAGAAGTTAAAAAAAAAGCATCTTGGAGGATGCTGTCGGATAAAACCTTATCCCAAAAAAAGAGGTATTAATCCCAGTAATCCTAATTGAAACTCTGATACTTACGGGTTCTTGGGTTAACACACATTATAGGTACAGTTGTTGTTCCAGGTTTACTATTCTGAACATATACATCATACTTATCGGCCATTATGAGGATAAGGTCGGAATCAATATTCTGGGCAAACCTAAACACCTCATCGCGGAAATCGCTTTTCTTCTTCGCTGTTTTTATCCCGTATATGATCTTATTGCCATCAAGCATCTTTTTGGTAAAATAGATGTTGTTGGCCATATGCTTCTTTTTCCCCTCATCGTAGATAAATGGTTTGATGAGGTTGATATTACATTTATAGTATTTCGAAAGGTAAATAATCCAGTGTACGGTCTCTTTATATTTCCTGTCATGATCGAGCGGAACTACAATTTCGATGTAATGGCTATGCGCAGGAGGGCCATCGATGATAATGAACGGTACGTTAAAGTTTTTAATCACCATATTCTTCAGGAAATTTGGTGCTTGGTAAGCTTTTTTCCCGTAGTTGTATATTTTCGATGATACGATAAGGTTGATATCTAAATCGCCGGTAGTTATAAGATCTTTAACAAGTTTTCGGGGATGCCCTTCAAGAACTAGGGTTTGAGGCCTAAAATTGTATTTAGAATAAATCTCTTCAACTACCGCTTCAAGCCTCTTTCTTGCATCGTGAATCTCCTTTTGACTACCCTTTTGGTTGAGATATTGGTATATGAGCGTACGGGGTAGGATATGCAAAAGCATGATTTCGTTTTCAGCAGTAGCCGCTAACTGAATTGCATGAAGCAACGCATTATTAGAGCCCTCTGTGAAGTCCCATGGAACAAGCACTACCTTCTTAACACTATCCATAAGGAATTTTTTTTTTAGGGATACTGCACTTAAAAAATTAGTGTTAAATGTAACAAATTTAATTGAAAACCGAGAAACAACTAGGAAAAATTATAATTTATTTTTTTCAATCCATTCCTTAATATTCTCTAACTGGCTGTTTTTATTGACATTTCTGAGCTTTCGAGCAGTATTGGTAAAATACTGATGTTTTTCAATAAATTTGATTTGGAGCTCATTCCACTCCTGAATTGTTCCAATCCGTCCATGCTCATGGAGCTCTTTGTAGAGCATATTCGATACCGGAATAAAATCGGTTCGTCCGAGGTAATCTAAATCAGCATCGCACATTATAGCTTCCAATAAATTTTTTGGCTTGGGTGGAAGTTTAGTTACCATTATTAAATCCGATATGATTTCAATCTGCCTTTCGGAGTATTGATACCCCGGGAGTATTTCCCTTGCAAGTTTTACGCCCATCTCCTCGTGGGTATCGTAGTCGATCAGATGGCCAGCATCATGAAAAAGAGCGGCTGTTTGCAGCATTAATTGCTCCTCAAGGTTTACATCTTCCGAACGCCCGATTAGCTCAACCTGAGTGTAAACGTCAACGGTATGCTTTAAATTGTGGTAGTATAAATTTTTTGGCAGGCCTTTTTCCAACTTTTCAAGGATAAACTCCTCCAAATCGCCAAAACGTAGAAATTGAAGCTGGGTTTGGAACTCAATATTTGGCCTATATAGGTCAAGATTATTGGATAGTACTGGCTTGATCCCATCAACAAAGTACATCTCAATGTCCCCTTTATTCTTGATCGGCATTTTGCCACGGTAAGTGCAAAGGAAGTAGTCCTGAACGAAAATATGGGTATTCCCTGAGATATTTATTCTCCCTACCTCTCCTGATGATTCCATACGGCTTGCCGTATTCACAGTTGTTCCCCATATATCATACGATAGCTTATTTCTACCAACAACCCCAGCAATTATAGGACCTGTATCGATACCAATGCGTAAGTCCCAAATATCCTGACCAGGGTTATGCTCAAGGTTTATTTCACGCATGTAGGAAAGCATTTCTAGCGCAGCAAGCACAACCTCAACGGGGTTGGTTCTATTTTTATGAGGAATTCCCCCTGCGCACATGTAGGCATCTCCAATGGTTTTTATCTTTTCAATCCTGTATTTATCAACAACGGAGTCGAAGTAAAGGAAGAACTTGTCGAGTTGATCGATTAGGTTCTCCGGATTAAGTTCATCGGTAATTTTTGTAAATCCCTGTATATCAGAAAAAAGAACGGTTGCCATGTTGAATTTCTGCGTGTTCACCTTTCCCGTTTCTTTCAGCTCTGCAGCTGTTTCACGGGGCAAGACTCGAGCAAGCAGGTTATCAGTTTTCTCCTTCTCCTTAACCAGCTCCTCGGTGCGCCTATTGATAATGCTTTCCAGTTTAAAGCGCTCAAGGGCAAAGTAAAAAGTTCGCCAACGGCTAATGGTGTAAATAACCAATAGAACAAGAATGATAAGCGCTATAAGGGTAAATTGGGTGCGAAAGAAATTGGGAATTATTGTAAGGCTTAGCTTTAATTCCGCCGACTCTGGTCCAAAGGCATCACGTGCTTTGAAGATACAGATATGATTTCCAGGTTCAATATCGGTGAATACAAACTTTGAATCGGTTGACCAATCTGACCAATTTGAATGTTCTCTAGTAAGCTTATAAGAGTATAATAGATTATTCCAAGTTATTGAACCAGCTCCGCTTAGCGTTATCTCGAATGGAGTACCCTGTTTTAACCTATAATCGATTATTGATGAATTGGTTTGCTGAACAAAGCCATTCCGATTGGCTGATGTTGAAAAAACCATAAGGGTTGGCCGAAGTTCCTTCATTCGTTTTGTGTAATCGGCTGATATTCGGATCAGCCCACCATTGACCGAAAGCCAAGTAGTTGAATCGGAATCAAGATAAACCTCGTTTACTTCAATGGTATTCTCAATGGCAAAGTAGGCCGATTGGGTTGTACCAAGTTTTTTTTCAATAAAGAATGATTGGTAGTAAGGATGAATCTCATTGTTTGAAGCTGAAATGATTTGATGAGCATAAGTGCTTCCGATAATTGACTTGTAAAACGACAAATCTTTTTTAGCAATTTTACCGTTGATTATGCACAGGGTGTCACTATTTATTACAAAACGTGAGTTTGCAGTTGACTCTAGCGCAATCAAATTATTGTTTTTCGAATTGTATTTATACCATTTCCCTTCCGAGGATGATATGATTATCGAACTATCAATAGTGTAGAGATTGGTGTAGGTTTGATTTTTATCGGTATCGAGTTTAATTAACGAATAGGGTTGATGGAGGTTTGCATAAAATACCCCATACATATTCAGAAAAAAAGCTTTAGGCTGCTTTGAATGAACGAAGCATGTTTTTAGAAGCGTCCCAAATTCATGCTTAACTTTTTCTGCTCGGGAGCTATTAATAAGGAATAGACCATCAATACCAATGGCAAATAGATGATTATTTTGAATGGTTAGCTCATTAAAGTCTCCATGTTGAATAAGAGTAAAAGAATTCCCGTTGTTCAATTCATTAGCAGCGTATAGCCCATATGAGGTTGCTACGTATAGTATTTTTTCAATTCTTCTTGCCGACCTCACTTCGCCTTTAAGGTTATTTGAGGTGTTAAAAACTTCAACCAATACCGGGTTAATGAATCGGAATAGCTGAGTAGGGGTTATTGCAAAAAAATTGATATTATCGAATGAGCATATATCAAAGGGTATATTGGAATAATTTTTGCCAAAATCAGACATGATTTTGATTAGCTGTCCCTGACTATCAAGCATCAAAATACGATTGCTTGATGTGGTTACAAATAGGTATGAGCTTGCAGCTATTACCCTCAACGCTTTTTCATCGGGGAGAATGTACTGATTTATAGTATTAAAAGCGTTTACGCTTTTTCCATTTCTACAGTAGTACCCCTTTTCGCTGCTATGAAATACCAAGCCCTTGGGGGTTGAGTAGATTGTAATTGTTTGATTAGATGAATCAACCGCAATAGGTTTCTCAGCGTATCTCCAAAGCGTTGATCCCGTCGAAAAGTAGATGCTTTGGGATTCATCAAAGCCTATACTCGTAATCTGATGCTTAAATACATTTTCCGATGAGCCAATCAGCTGATTGGGAGTGTATCCCCCTGAATAATTTCGGGTTAACAGGGTTAAATAGTTATACCCAGCTACTATCACCCTATCACTCCCATCGTAGGCAATAGCTGGTTTGCTGCCTACCTCAATCTGTTGATAATTTACTCCATCGTAAATGAATACCCCATGATCATTTGTAACAAAAAGACGATTATCTTTATCGCAAAGAATTGATGAATAAGGGTATGACTGGGTGGTTCGTTGAATCTCAAAAAACAAGGGTTGTCCAAAGTGAAAGGCAGAATCCTTTAACCCAATCGGTTTAGCAGTATTTGCTATTAAATATAGCAAAAAAAAGGGGAGTGAATGATTAAAAAATCTCGAAAAAGTCATACATTAGACCGATTTTCTATTCAACGATGTTACAACGAAAAATCTAAATATCAGAAAAAAAGGTTGAAAGAAAACATTTTATAGCACCATAATTGAATCTAAATTCTCTATCCTCTGAATAACAGTTATTTATGTTTAGGTAATAGAGATAAACAAGTATTAGTAAAGATTGTTCTTGAAAAATAGCAGTTCAGCAATGAATAAACCGAATAAAACGATACTAGTTCCTACCGATTTTACTGAAGTTGCAGATTTTGCACTACAACATGCAGTACGTGTTTCATCGGTGGTTCGCGAGGAGATTACCCTTATACATATAGTTGATAACCCCGACAAGCTTGCCGAAGCAAAGGAAAAAATGGCAAAGCTTGCACAGGATACCTACAGCAAGTACAATGTTCTTCCCTCAACCATTGTTCGTCAGGGGAATATTTTTGTAGATATAGCCAAAGCGGCAGAGGAACTGAATTCAAGCATGGTAATCATGGGGTCACATCGTATAAAAAGCGAGTCAACCCTTAACGATTCCATTGCGCTAAAGGTGATTGCCAGTTCCAAGGTTCCCTTTATCACCATACAGGAGCCGCCCATCAATCGACGTTACGATGAAATCGTATTCCCAGTTGACTATACTGCTGAGAATATCGAAAAGCATAGCTGGATTTCATATTTCTGCGACTACTACGTTTCGCGTTTTCACCTCATTAAACCCAACGTTACGGATCCTAAACTGTTAGCCAAGGTGGATATGAATATGGCTTCGGCTCGGCGTTACCTCGACGAGAAGGGAGCTAGGTACTATGTATATACCGTGGATGGGAAAAAAACCTTCGCCGAGGAAGTACTTGAAATTGCAGCGAACATCAGAGCCGATTTAATCGTTATTATGACAACAAAAGTTGACGATAAGTCAGCCTTCATCGTGGAACCCCATGAGCAGTATATCATCTCCAATGCTAGCTATATTCCAGTAATGAGCATAAACCCTCTTTAATTCGTATCAATGTCAAAATCCGCTCGGGAATTGGTGTTCGCCACTAATAACCCCCATAAGCTATTGGAAGTTCAGCATATCCTTGGCGAAAGTTTCAAGCTACTTTCGTTACAAGATATAAACCTAACCGAGGAGATACCAGAGGACCACGACACCCTTGAAAAGAATGCCTTGCAAAAAGCATGGTATATTTATAATAAATCGGCGGTTAGCTGTTTTGCTGATGATACAGGGCTTGAGGTTGATGCGCTTGATGGTAAACCTGGTGTTTACTCGGCTCGCTATGCTGGCGAAGGGAAGAACTCCAAGGATAATATCAAAAAGCTACTGAAGGAGCTTCAAGGGGTTAAAAATAGAAAAGCTCGTTTTAGAACGGTAATTGCTCTAATAGTCGATGGGAATGAGCATCTATTCGAAGGCATTGTTAATGGGCTAATAATAGATTATGAGCGAGGAGAAGATGGTTTCGGCTACGATCCAATTTTTCAGCCTGATGGTTTTTCATTGACCTTTGCCCAGATGCCCCTTGATCAAAAGAATGACATAAGCCATAGAGCAAGAGCGGTGAATCATCTTGCTGATTTTTTAATGAAGCAATAAATTATTCCATTCACTTCATAATAATTAGGTCTCTTTGCTAGTTAAATGGTTGCACCTTAAAGCTATTATTGATGAAGAAGAGCATTTTTTTTCTATTTATTCTGCTTACCCAAATTTCGCTATCTCAGGTAAAAGTGGGAAAATGGCGTGACCATTTTTCATACAATGATTGCCTTGCCGTATGCGAGGGCAATGAAAAAATTTACGGAGCAACATCAGCTGGGGTTTTCTGGTATAATCTAAGTAATGGAGAAATTGGTAAAATTAGCCGTATTCATGGTCTAAGCGATATCGATATAAGCAACATTGAGTATTCCGAAACCAATAGCGTTCTTGCTATTGGCTACGAAAATGGGAATATCGATTTTGTTTTCAAGGACAGAATTTTAAACATGCCCCAGATCAAGGAGAAAGCTATGCCTGGGAGCAAAAGAATCAATGGTTTTACGTTTAATGATAATCTTATACTTGTATCCACCGATTTCGGAATTGTAGCAATCGATCTTACCAGAGAGGAAATAAAGGATACCTATTTTATTGGGGAGTTTGGCGCATCTATTCGAGTTAACCGAACGGTAATTCTTGGCAACGATATTTTTGCTGCAACCGAAAGAGGGTTGTTAAAAGCAGGTTTATACGATCCGTTGCTCATTCAGCCCCAACAATGGGTTAAGCAGGTTGGATTCAGCGATCCCTTGGCCGAATGTAAGGATGTTGCCGTGTTTGGGCAGAGTATTATTGCCGCTGAGGCCAATACTGAAATCCAAAAAGATATTGTGTGGGCTATAAACGGTGCTGCTTGGGTTGAGGTTGGAAGTCCATATAATACAGTATCGCATGTAAGAGCAGAACCAAATAATCTTATCGTAACATCCCAAGAGGGCATCTCGGTCTATGCTTTTTTGGGGTCGATACCAGTAATCTATTCAACCTATGGGGATGGGTATTGGCAGTTTAGGCCTGATATGGCAATCCCCCTCGAGTCGGGTAAAATTGCAATAGCCGACCACTATTTAGGCATAGTTTTGGGCGATGCGGGAGGGTTTACTCCAATTTACCCCAATGGACCAATCAGTAATCGAGCCTTTTCCATTGCGGCGAGCAGTGATAAAGTTATTATCTCAGCAGGTGGCTACGATGGAGCATACGGGAGCATGTGGTACCCATTTACCTTTTATACCTTCGAAAATCAGCAATGGGGCTCATACGAGGATGGCGATAATAACGATGCTACCCGAATCCTGTTTAACCCACAGAACGCAAACGAGTTCTATATTGCCAGCTGGGGCAGGGGCATCTTTCGGTTTAAGGATAACCGAATGATTAATCATTATACCCCTAGCAACAGCACACTTGAATCCATATACCCCAATGAGCCGTACTGTAGAATTAGCGGGATTGCTTTAGATAAAGGGGGCAACCTATGGGCAACCAATGCAGGGGTTGCAAAACCCATTTCGGTTCGAAAAGCAGATGGGACATGGTCCTCCTTCCCATACGCCAGCATCATTAACGCCGATCGATTTTCGAATCTTTTCTACTCTCCATCGGGTCAACTTTGGCTAGTTCTACCTGGTGGTGGAGGATTTTTTGTGCTCGATCCGGGTACAAATATTGAATCAACATCCGACGATTTATACCGTAAATTTAAACCAACCGATAGAAATGGGAATAGCCTTCCTAGCGATATTTACTCCATTGAATTCGATAGCGATGGGTACTTATGGATTGGAACAAGCGAAGGGGTACTTATCAGCTATAACCCTGAAGAAGTGTTAGATGCCTCAAAATTTGAGATTCAAAGGGTAAAAATACCCGATGTGGTTCAAGGGCTTGCCGCTTACCTTTTACAAACCGAAACCGTTACATCGATAACCGTTGATGGGGGTAATCGGAAGTGGTTTGGCACAAGCAGATCGGGGGTGTTTATGCAATCGTCCGATGGCTCGAAACAATTACTCCACTTTAATACCCAGAACAGCCCATTGCCGTCAAATAGCATTATCGATATTAAGGTTCACCCTGCTACCGGTGAAGTATTTATTGCAACAGAGAAGGGCGTTGTAGCCTATCATGGCGATGCAACCAAACCAGGCGATAGCTTTGGTAACGTTTATGCTTACCCCAACCCCGTAAAACCTAGTTTTGATGGGGTAATATCTATTGTTGGGCTTGTTGAGAATACTACCGTGAAAATAACTGATATAAGCGGCAACCTTGTTTTTGAAACAAAGTCGCAAGGAGGGCAGGCCACCTGGGATGGAAAGAACATCAATGGCAATAGGGTATCAACAGGTGTTTACCTTATATTTTGCTCTGATAGCAAGGGTGAGCAAACCGCTGTAAGCAAACTGCTATTTATTAGGTAGCGACTATGATTCACAAAACAAGAGCAATTGCGCTTCACACCATAAGGTACGGCGATAATAGCCTTATTGCATATGTATATTCGGAATCGCATGGTCGTTTGTCGATGATGGTGCATAGCGCCTATGGAAAACAAAAATCATCGGGCAAAGCAGTTTTTTTCCAACCCCTCAGCATCATAAATCTTGTTTATTACCATCGAGGGCAACAGACCCTTTGCAAATTGAAAGAGGTTTCGTCGGATGTAATCTATAGCACAATCCCCTTCGATCCTGTAAAAAGAGCGATAGCCCTATTCATCGGCGAGGTGATTTACCGCACCATTCGTGAGGAGGAATCGAACCCCGCAATGTTCAACTTCCTCGTAAATTCAATACAGCTGCTCGATGTAATGCACAGCGGAGTATCGAACTTTCACTTAATATTCCTCGCTCAGCTAACCCGTTACCTTGGATTCTTTCCTGGAAATCAATGGAATGATTCAACCCCTGTTTTCGACTATAAGAATGGTTTATTCGTTCATGCAACACCATCACACCCCCTCTATTTCAATGAGGAGAAGAGCAAACTGTTTGGGTTAATACTTTCAACCCCATTCCACGATATTGAAATAATTAAGCTAAACCATAAAGCAAGGGCACAGGTAGTCGAAAACTTTTTAAGGTTCTACCAAATGCATTTCGAAAGCGTTTCTGGGATAAAGTCGTTACCAATACTGAGCCAGATATTTGAAAATTAAATATTTGTAACTACTCAGCAATACTATGAAATATAAACCACGGAGACACGGAGAACACAGAAATGTTTATAAATATAGTTGCTATTAACAAAATCGTAACTATTCACCACGGAGACACAGCCCATCCCGATACATCGGGACAGGCTGTGTCTCCGTGGTTTTTGTTCAATTCGATTACTGCTGAATAGTTACACAAAATCTTAAACGTTTGTAACTACTCAGGTACATTTTCAGATAACCTTTTTTTTTTCATAGGCAAATGTAAACTACAGCGATAAAGACTGTTACTCGCTTTCGTCTCTCGCAAACCTGCCCGCCGTACTTAGGTACTAAGGCAAGCGGGACCGCAAAGAAAGAAAAAACGTATTCGTTTTTTCCCTTTGCGAGCTAATTGATTGTAATTCGAGTAATTCCATTTTTTAGGCTAATTCCAACAAAAAAACATTTTCCCAATGGACTTTCGGCTATATTTTCTTTGTGTTCATAGAATACCTTAGTGTCTTGGCGGCTTCCTTGCCTACCGGCAGGAGGCAGGCAGATTTGTGTCTTCGTGGTTTTTTATCACTAGGATTGCTGAAAAGTTATTGTATCGTTGTACAATTAGCTATTTTTGTGGCTCTTTTTCAGTAAATAATTTATTCATAAAACAACAAATTAAGCATGGATTTTCTTTTTCAACCCGAAACGTACATCTCACTGTTTACCCTCACTCTACTAGAGATTGTGCTAGGTATCGACAATATTATTTTCATATCGATTGTTACCAATAAGCTCCCTCAAGAAGACCGCAAAAAAACTAGAACTATTGGGCTTTTGTTTGCGTTATTATTTAGAATTATCCTTTTGTCGTGTATCATGTATATTATTCGACTCACTAACCCATTGTTTACAATCGAGAGTTTTAGCTTCTCAATCCGCGATTTGATTCTGCTGCTTGGTGGTGTTTTCTTAATTGCAAAGAGCATTACTGAAATGCACGATAAAATTGAAGGGGCGGAGCATAATTCTAAGTATGGAAAAGCCGCTTCATTCTTTTATGTGATTTTGCAGATTGTTATCTTGGATATTATCTTCTCATTCGATTCTATTCTTACTGCGATAGGACTTTCAAATCAACTTCCCATAATGATTGCTGCTGTTGTAATATCGATGATTGTAATGATTTACTTCTCTGGATTTATTAGCACTTTTATCAATAGACATCCAACATTACAGGTTTTAGCCCTTTCTTTCCTAATACTTATTGGTTTTATGCTAACCCTCGAAGCTTTTCACTATGAGATACCAAAGGGCTATATCTATTTTGCTTTATTCTTCTCGGTAATCGTAGAGGTAATCAATATGAAGATGCGTGCTCGACATAAATTAGATGAGGTTAAATAGAGTATGTCCATAAAGTTAGAAATTCTAAATCAAATTGAATAATGAACAAGGATTAACGATTTTAGATTTTAGAAGATTGCTAAAACAAGCTGATTACGCAAATATCAGAAATCATAAATCGTTGTTCCCTGCCTCGCCGGCAGGCAGGCTTGTTCTTAAATCAAAACAATGTCGCTTTATAGACAAACACTAAATTGCATTCTGATACATTTTTTCTAAACGGCTTTGAATACCAAAGCCGTTTTTTAATAAAATGGTATTATCTTTCAATCATATTATAGATAAAAACCCTTGATGGTAAAGATTACTATATCACTGATTTTGTTAGTTCAAACTACACTTTTGGCTCAGGTTGACTCTGTAAAAAAGGAATTTGTTCCAAAGCATCGCTTTGTTAAATCGATGATTTTACCCGTTTCACTTGGAGTTACCGGAATAATTGTGAAAGAGACAAATTTCAGGGAATATTTTCAGGAGAAAGTTCAGAGTTCAAAATTTCGCACTAATACAAAAATTGATGACTATCTGCAGTATGCACCAATTGCACAGATGTATGTTGCCGATATCTATTCATCAAAGTCCAAAAGCGAAGTTTTTCAGCAAACCAAAAACCTAGCTATTGCCGAAATATTTACAGCAATTATCGTTCAATCGATAAAGCATACCGTCAATATTCAACGTCCTAATGGGCATGATTATTCTTTCTTTTCGGGTCATACATCACAATCGTTTACTAGTGCAACGGCATTATATCTGGAGTATAAGGATTCAAATAAGCTATATGCACTTTCGGGCTATGGATTCTCTACCGCCACAGGAATTCTCCGAGTAACCAATAATAAGCATTGGCTTTCCGATGTGCTTGTCGGGGCAGGTATTGGAATTTTTTCAGCAAGATTAGTTTGGTATATCAATCCACTTCAGAATTGGAAACCATTCAAAAGCGGTAAGGTTGCAGTTTATCCTTATGCTAATGGGTTGGCTGGTAATGCGGGGCTGCGCTTTGTTTTTTAAGTTTGAGTCTATACTTTTTTTAGTGCAGATTTGGCATAGTATTTGATTTAGGGAGTGAAGTCTTAACCCTAAACTCAAATTCAATATGAAAACAACAAAATTCATTTTACTTTTTACTTTGGTTGCAATCCCATTACTTTATTCTTGTAAAAAAGAAGATGATAATCTTACCAATGCTGAGAAAATTGGCGAAGAATTAAAGACATTTATTAGCGATAATAACATAAGATATGTTGAAGTGCGTCAGTATTACTCAGCTAATACGTATGATTATTTCTTTTCACCATCTTTTAAAATAGAAGGTTCATTCATAAAGGTTGATGAATATCGGTTTTATCTTGAAGATATTTCTAGCTATTATATCGGTCCAAGATCTAATGGGGAAACAAATGTTGATTGTTTGTTTTTGCTTTTTAAATAAACATTATTTCGTCTTTTTGGGTCTTGGTTCCAACCTTTAGAGTTTACATTATTATCTTGTTTTGTCGTTTTCTGATTCCAAAACATTTTGAAGCAATTTAGCACACCAACCATTTTTGGTATCATTACATTAAAAGACAAGATTATCAATCACTCTCTGCTCCAAGGAGAAGGATTTATACTCACATCAGGAACAAAATCGGCATACTTTTCAGCAACTTGGTCAAGTAGTGATAGTAATTCATCAGGCTCCATCGAGGTGACCAATTTTAGACGCATCTCTTTGAAGTGTGGTAGCCCTTTGAAGTAGGAAGTTAGATGTCGTCTTAGCTCGAAAATCCCAGTTTTATTCCCTTTTATCTCAAGCGATTTTGAAAGATGAAATTTGGCAAGTTCAACCTTTTCAGGGATTGAAAAGGGTTTTAGGTGTTCTCCTGTTTCGAGGAAATGTTTTATCTCTTTAAAAATCCAAGGTCTTCCGTAGGTTGCACGACCAATCATTATTCCATCTACTCCATAGGTATCAAAGGCAAGTTTTGCCTTTTCGGGGCTGTCGATATCGCCATTGCCAATGATGGGAATTGTCATTCTTGGGTTATTCTTTACCTCTCCAATTAAAGTCCAATCAGCCTCTCCTTTGTAGAGTTGGGCTCTGGTTCTTCCATGAATGGATAGTGCAGTGATGCCAACATCCTGCAATCGTTCGGCTATCTCTATAATATTTTTACTGTTATCGTCCCACCCCAAACGAGTTTTAATGGTTACAGGAATATTTGTTGCGTTTACAACCTGACGGGTCATTTCGACCATCTTAGGAACATCTCTCATCATACCTGAACCTGCACCGCGATTCGCAATTTTTTTTACAGGACAACCAAAATTGATATCAATAACATCAGGCTTTGCAGCGGTAGCAACACGTGTTGCTTCTACCATGCTATCAATTTCATGACCGTATAGTTGAATTCCAATTGGCCGCTCGTAGTCGAAAATGTCGAGCTTGGCAACGCTCGATTTGGCATCACGGATTAACCCATCGGCATTGATGAACTCGGTGTACATCATATCCGCCCCAAACTTTTTGCACAATAATCTGAACGAAGGGTCCGTAACATCCTCCATCGGCGCTAAAAGTAAAGGCCTATAACCCAAATCTACATTTCCGATTTTCAATATTTCACGTTTTAAATGGCATTCAAAAATACACACTCTTGATAAATCTATAAGAACCCTTTGATTATATTTGCAAATAAATAAGTGCCTAGAGTACTTCGAGTGCCTAGAGTACTTCAAGTTAAAGTTTTTTTAACTTTAGGCACTTCGAACTTTAGCGCACTTTAAGTACTTCTTTATGATATCAACCTACTTCCGGGAATCATCGCCTACAATGAAAATAGTGCTTACCCTTCTGTTCTGTTTGACGGGGATGCTCCTTTTCATGCTAATTGGCTCAATTGTCGTTTTCTCAGTATTTGGCTCAGCAGCATTATCATATCTTTCAAATCCCAATCCATCGGTTCCCGAAGCGTTGACGGTTCTAAAGATTTTACAAATTTGTCAAGGAATAGGGATGTTTATTGTGCCGGGGTTTATTCTTGCAATATATTTTTCTTCCAATCCGTTACGTTATCTTGGCTTTAATCGGATAAATTTTAATCTCGGAGCTCTTGCAGCATTAACAATAATAATTGCATTTCCTGCAATAAATTTACTTGCATCGCTCAATGAGCAGTTGAGCATGCCTCAATGGATGCTTGATATGGAGCAAAAGGCTCAGGTGCTTACTAAAGCGTTTATGAATGTGGATAGTCTCGGTGGATTACTATTAAATATTTTTATGATTGCCGTGCTACCCGCAATTGGGGAGGAATTAATATTTAGGGGTATAATACAAAAGATATTTGCTGATTTATCAGGAAAAATTGTTTGGGGTGTTATAATATCAGCAGTATTATTTAGTGCAATGCACCTTCAATTTCAAGGTTTTTTACCACGCTTTGCTCTAGGAGTCCTATTCAGCTACTTTTACATTTGGTCGGGTTCACTTTGGTTGCCTATAATTGCACATTTTATTAATAATTCAATCGCAATCATTGGTTATACTTTGATTTACAAAGGGAATCTTCCTGCCGAAGCAGAGAATGTTGGCGGGTTTGGGGTTATGTGGCCATTAGGCCTTATGAGTTTAGGCTTAGTTCTAATCCTACTATTGAAAATAAAGCGAGAAGGGCTAAGAATTGGCAAAATCGAATAGATTGCGCTCAAGAAGTTGCAGCCCTTTTAGCTCATTCTTCCTGTAAACATAAACTAAACCATATTCGGTCGATTTCTCCCTTTTAAGGTCATCGGGTAAATCTTTGTAGGAAGCTTCAACCTCGTTCCAAATATTGAGGATAATCTCATCGGCCTTGGTTCTGAGCGCATCGAGCTCATTTAGCATTCGCTGCGTGTTCTGCTGAAGAATTTTTTGGTGATTATATGATTCTACAAAATTTTCGAATCGAACCTTTACTACAGCTATTGTTGGATTGGTAATGGGTTGTTGACCGCTCATTATTCGTTTTGCCTCGCCCTCAATGATCTTCTTTCCCCAATCAATCATGTCCTTCTCGGTATTCAGCGAAGGGACTTTTTGCTCATCGATATCCATGCCATACAAGTTTCTGGTTTTCTCAGGCAGTTCACCCCTTGTAATGGCCATATTTACTACTTGTATGAAGTGTGAAAGGTATAGCTTCGCTTTTTTCATCAAAACCATGTATTCCTTACTTCTTTCAATCTGATTGTTATAGGCAGCCTTATAGTTAATCATCGCTTTCTCGAACGAGTTGATAAATAGTTCAATTTTAGCATAGGTGCTTTGTGAGAATGCTAGCTTGAATGGGGGCAACTCCTTCCCCTTCTTGTAGGCGACTTTAAGCGCTTTAATCCTTGCAACATCGGTGTTTGGTAGTCGGCGGTAGGGCATGGTGATGGGTTTTGGTTGTTAACTAGTTGTTGATAACATGCGAATATAGCAATTGATTTTAAAAAAACAACACTCTTCGTACGCTAATAATATAGATTTTCTCTATTGATCCTTAGCGAGTTGTCTTGCGAACAATAAACAATACTCTAAAATGCCTATGCCTTCTCATTTTATCTGCTTGTAAGCAGTTTTAAATTTTTGATAAAGAAAAAATTTACCTTTGAGAAATTCTTTGAAAAATCATCATTAAAAATATAGCTATGTACAATAAAATTAAAACAGATTTACAGCATCAGCTCGAAGCTATTCGCAACGATGGCCTTTATAAAACAGAGCGGATAATTACTACCCCTCAAAGGGTTGAGATTGAGGCTAATGGTAAAAAAGTATTGAATTTTTGTGCAAATAATTACCTTGGTCTTTCGTCTCATCCACGAGTAATTGCTGCCGCAACTAGGGCTATGGGAGAGTATGGTTTTGGGATGTCATCCGTTCGGTTTATCTGCGGTACACAGAAAATTCATAAAGACCTAGAGAAAAAGCTTAGCGCTTTTTTGGGTACTGAGGATACAATCCTTTACTCTTCTGCTTTCGATGCCAATGGGGGTATTTTTGAACCAATTCTTGGTGAAAATGATGCGTTAATCTCCGATGAGCTCAACCATGCGTCAATTATCGATGGCGTAAGGCTATGTAAAGCCAAGCGTTTTCGCTATAAGAATAATGACATGGTCGACCTTGAGAATGTATTGAAAGAGGCAAGCGATTGCAGGTATAAAATGATTGTTACCGATGGGGTATTCTCAATGGACGGAATTATAGCTCAGGTTGATAAGATTTGCGATTTAGCCGATAAGTATGATGCCTTAGTTATGGTTGATGATTCTCATGCAACCGGTTTTATTGGTAAAACGGGTAGGGGAACCGCAGAGTATTGCAATGCCATAGGCAGAGTGGATGTTATTTCAACAACATTCGGGAAAGCGTTAGGTGGAGCATCGGGAGGTTGTATTTCGGGTCGTTCCGAGATTGTTGATATGCTGCGTCAGCGTTCGCGCCCATACCTATTCTCAAACTCAGTTGCCCCTGCGATAGCGGGAGCAACCCTTGAGGTTTTGAACATGCTTTCAGAAACCACCGAGCTGCGCGATAAGCTGTATGAGAATACACAAATTTTCAGAAAAGGGATGACTGAGGCAGGGTTTAAAATCGTACCAGGTGTTCATTCAATCGTACCTGTTCTCTTCGGGCATCTTCCGAACGATGCAAAGCTATCACAGGCGTTTGCCAATGCGCTTCTTGAGGAGGGAATCTACGTCATTGGATTTTACTTCCCCGTTGTACCAAAGGGTAAAGCGAGAATTAGGGTGCAAATCAGCGCGGCACACACTAAAGAGCACGTTGAGTTTGCCATAGATAAGTTCACAAAGGTTGGGAAAAAGCTAGGAGCGATTTAGCATCTTTCTAATTTTGTATTTCAAAAGAGACTAGTAAGTCAAAAAAGTTTAACTTCGTTGAGCTCTACGGGGTTCACTCAAAGCGCACAAAGGTAAAGCGCTACCCTGCCTGCCGTACTAAGGTAGGCGGGGATTGCAGAATATTGATATATAAATCAATAAACTTTGTGCTAAACCTACCTGCCGCCTGGCAGGGTAAGCAAGCTCCAGTTCATAATAATTCTGACGATTAAGGACTGCCGCAAATTTGGGAAGTTTTTAGACACCCTCATTATTTGAAAACCATTTATTGAAGCAAAGCTTCGAGGAATTAACCTAAAGAGATTAAAACATACGAATAAGGTTTTGACCTTTAGCCTTAGCGCTTAAGAGTAATGGTTTTTGCTCATTGAACCTTACTTTAATCTCACAAACCTTAGTAGCCAAATCGGATATCAAAATCAAAACCTTATTAATATTCAGCTATTTAAGCATGCTCTTAATCTGTCAAAGTAGAATTAATTAACATCTAGAACTTATTCGGGCGTAAAAATTAGATAATAAAGAAGATATAAATTCTACGATTGAGTTTTCATTATGGAAAAATAGTAAATTCTACATAGTAAAATAGGAATTACTTAAAAGGAATGGAAAGTTTATTTCTCCAACTTTGAAGGATTTTAAAACCTAAACTAAATTATATTATGAAAAGAACTTTACAAACTGTTTTTCTACTTTGCCTGATTTTTGCTGGGCAAATGGCAAACCAAGCGTTGGCTGTGACGGCATACCCGTACCCAGTTCAAGTAAAACAACCCGATGGAACCACTATTACTGTAGTTATGCAGGGTGATGAAAGAGTTAAATGGGCTAAAACTACTGATGGGTACACCATTATGTACAATGCCAAAGGCATTTTCGAGTACGCAACACAAGATAGTAAAGGCGATCTTGCCCTTTCAGGAATTGCTGTTAGCGACATTTCAGCTAGAAAGAGTAATGAGCTTAACTTCCTTGCAAAAACTTCAAAGGGCTTGTTGTATAGCGCTAGCCAAGTTTCAATGATGAAAAGTATTTATGCAATTAGAGAAAATGAAGTGCAAAAGGCTTTTCCAACAACTGGTTCAAGAAAACTTGTTTGTATTTTAATGGGATATAAGGATAAAGCCTTTACTAAAACCCAAGCTGATTTTAATAATCTATATAACCAAGTAGGCTATAGCGCAGGTGGAGCAACAGGAAGCGTTAAGGATTTCTATCTTGAAAGTTCTTATGGTCAGTTCGATTTATCTGTAACGGTTGCTGGTCCATATACCGCTGCAAACAATATGAGCTATTATGGTGGAAACGATGCCTCTGGAAACGATAGCAATCCCCGAGCATTAGTATCCGAAGCAATTAATGCTGCTGATGCATCTGTTAACTTTGCTAATTTTGATAATGATAATGATGGAGCAGTGGACGGTGTTTACATAATCTATGCTGGTTACGGTGAAGAAGCTGGTGGCGGCGTAAATTGTATTTGGGCACATGCATGGAGTCTTGCTACCTCTGTTACAAAAGATGGAAAATCAATTAGTAAATACTCTTGTTCTGCTGAATTAAGTGGAAGTTCAGGTACTACTTTGACTGCTATTGGTGTTATTTGCCATGAGTTTGGACATGTGCTTGGAGCTCCAGATTACTATGACACAAACTATGCAACTGGTGGTCAGTTTGATGGGACAGGTAAGTGGGATATGATGGCTTCTGGGTCATGGAATAATAATGGTATTACCCCTGCGCAACATAACGTTTATACAAAAGTTAAAGTTTATGGATGGGCTACCGCTACAGTTCTTTCATCAGCGGCAGCTGTTACTGTTACCTCAGCGCAAGCGAACAAAAGTTTCTATCAGATTAACTCTACAACAGCTAACGAATATTGGCTTATTGAGAATCGTCAGCAAGTAGGATTTGATACGAATATTCCTGGTCATGGTTTAATGATATATCATGTTCATAAGGACATTGGAACTGCAGGAAATGCGATTAATGCAACCTATCCACAAAAGATGTATCCTGTATGCGCAAATGCTACTTCAAACCCCGGTACAACTGCAGCCACTTATGGTACTATTAATGGAGCTGGTTGCCCATTCCCTGGTTCAGGTGCAAAGACATCATTTACTGATGCAACTACTCCAAACATGAAATCTTGGGCAGGAGCAAATACAGCAAAACCTATAACCAATATTGTTGAGAACACATCAACAAAGACCATTACTTTTAGTTTTATGGGCGGTGTACCAGTTGATCCAACCGCACCAACTGCTACAACTGTTGCAGCCTCTAGTATTTTAACAACTACAGCGACTCTTAATGCAACTGTTACTGCGAATAATGCAACAACAACCGTTACATTTGAGTACGGAACAACAACCAGCTATGGTAGCACAATTAATGGAACACCTAATTCAATAACCGGTGCAACTGCAACAAATATTACTGCTGCTTTAACAGGTTTAACCGCAAATACAACCTATAACTATAGAGTAAAAGCCGTAAACTCGGTTGGCACAACCTATGGAAGCAATATGACATTTAAAACTACAGCAAACCAAACATCATTGGAACTTCCGGTTACTGAGAATTTTGCAACCTCATCGTTACCTATAGGATGGACAACTCAGAATGTAGGAACTGGTATTACCGAGCGTTGGGGCATGTCAAATACCGCTAATGCTGGAGGTGCTGCATACGAGTTAAAATGCTCCTATCAAAATTTAAATCCAGCTACTACAAGGGTTATAACTCCTGCTATTAATACGGTTGGCGTAAGTCAAGTTACATTCTCGTTCAAGCATATGCTTGATGCTTATGCTGCTGGTGCAACTTTAAGAGTTCAGACCTCGAACGATAAAAGTACTTGGACCAATACAACATGGTCGGTTGCAATATCAAGCACAAACATTGCAGCAGCAACTGTTAACGTTACGGTAACAACGAATCTCAACTCAGCAACTACCTATTTTGCGCTTGTTGTTGATGGTAACCTGTATCAGATTGACTATTGGTATATCGATAATATTTCGATTACAAGCGGTTCAACAACTACAATTCCTACTGTATCAACAACTGCAGTATCGAGTATAACTTCGAGTACTGCTTCAAGCGGAGGTAATGTAACTGCCGATGGCGGTGCAACGGTTACCGAAAGAGGTATTTGCTATGCAACTACACAAACACCAACAACCGCTAGTTCAAAGGTTACAAGTGGAACAGGAACTGGTACATACATTGCAAATATGAGTGGTTTAGCACCTAGTACTACCTACTATGTTAGAGCTTATGCAATCAATTCAAACGGAACCGCTTACGGTGCACAGCAATCGTTCACCACTTTACCCGGAGGGTTGACCTATTGTACATCAAAGGGTAGTAACTCAACCTATGAGTGGATTGATTTGGTTCAATTTGCTGGTATCAACAGAACATCTACTTCCGATGGTGGATACAAGGATAATACTAGCATGGTAGGTACTGTTACTCGTGGCACTACTGTTCCAATTTATTTTAGTGCTGGTATGAGTTCAGCCTATAGTGAGTATTGGGCTATTTGGATTGACTATAACCAGAATGGTACTTTTGATACAAACGAAAAGGTGGTTACAACATCTTCATCAAGCACTGCAACCCTTTCAGCGAATATTGCTATTCCTACAACAGCCCTACTCGGAAATACTCGTATGCGCGTAAGCATGAAGTATAGCGCTGCTCCAACAGCCTGCGAAACCTTCTCGTATGGTGAGGTTGAGGATTATACAGTGAATATTACTGCGGCTTCTCCTTCAAGTGGTATAGAGAGTTCAATTACTGAGAATGTTGAGGTATTTACTTTCTTCCCCAATCCAGTATCCGAAAGGCTAACCGTTCAGCTAAAACAGGTTGAAGGGAATGCTACATTGAAGATATTCGATATTCGTGGTGCGTTGTTGAAAAAGATGATCATTAGCGAACCAAGTAATGATGTTGATGTATCTGAATTAGCAAAAGGTACTTACTTAATCAGTATCGATGGTGTTAATAAGCCTGAAGTTAAGAAGTTTATAAAATTGTAGCTATTATTTGCCAAAATTGAACCCGTGAGAAATCACGGGTTTTTTTGCGTTAAAGGGTTATGGAAATTAAACTAATTTTGATCATATTTGTCTATAACAATTGAACAAATCTATCAATTACACATATTCATATTAACTATAAGATGATGAAAAAAACGATTATTACCTCAATTTTTATTCTAGCAGCAATTATCGTTTTTGCTCAAGAGAAACCTTATAATCCTACAGCAAATGCAAAGGCAGATTTAATAATTGCCATAGCTAAGGCAAAATCCGAAGGAAAGCATGTACTTATTCAGGTTGGAGGCAACTGGTGCTCATGGTGTATCAAGTTTCATAAAATGGCAACTACCGATTTTAAAGTCGATTCTATTATTAAAGTCGATTATGTTTTTATCCTTTTAAACTACAGCAAGGAGAATAAGAACTTTGACGTTTTAAAAACATTGCAAAATCCACAGCGATTTGGATTTCCTGTCTTTGTGATTCTTGATGGTAACGGAAAGTTACTTCATACTCAGGATTCAGGTTTATTGGAGCTAGAAAAAAACTATGACCCAAAGAAAGTAGCCACTTTTCTAAAACAGTGGAATTTTAAAGCGCTTGATCCAAAGAATTATCCTGATAAGTAGATTGGGTTCTAAATTTTGAAAAAAGCGAAACTCGTGGGTTTCGCTTTTTTGTTATAATAATCAAATTAAAAACTAGCTACACTAAACTCATAGGTTCAGTTGTTTTATTACCCACAGCACTCCTGCTTCTTCCCAACGATCAATCCATAAAAGGTTGAAACGAAACACCAATTGAAGATACCTGCAATAAGCGCAAAGGTTATCATGAAAAGCGATGGAATATATGCAAGCATTGGGCTTCCCCAATAAAAACCAATTCCGCTGATAATATACATACATGCACCTATCCCGCATCCAATCCTACGTGGAATTCCATGCTTGGGCACCTCACCCAATCGGATAAAAGATGAAAAGATATATTTATAAAGATAATCGTACAGACTTCTAGAGGTTAATGCACCTATGAATGTAAACAAACCCAAAACAATAAGAAATCCCGATGATTGCATAGCAACTCCTACTGCTCCAAGAAGTGCGCAGGCAATTGGTGTCCATTTTGCAAGGGGAATAATTCTTGAATTGTTGGCTACCTCATGTTCTTCATAGCCTTGGGCTACAAGTAGTTTTTTTGTTGATTCTTTCATATAATTTTTAATTGCTTTTTCTATACCTACAAAAGTAGAATCTATTTTGAAACAGCTATTTTAATGTTTGTTAAATCTGACTCAAATTAATTCTATTGGTTTAAAGAATAGATTATGTTCATTTATTCTTAACAACTCTATTGAAAATCAAGTTTATAATAAAAAGATTGAAAATCATGAATAAACACACTAATTTTACTTGTAATAACTTTTTGCTTCTATCCAAACAAACAGTATGTTGTAAGCAATCGTTTTTATAGTTATATTTGCATATAAACCTAATTAACAAAGCGTTAGCAAAATGGATTACGGAGTATTAGCACGGTCTTATAATACACTTGACTATCCAGAGCTATTAAAAAAGAAATTAATCGCTTTTTTCAAGTATAATTCTTTTGATGGGTTAACAAAATATGAATTACATCAAAAAATTAATAGTGCCCTTTTCAATAATTACGAGGGAGAGGAAATACTAAAATATAAACTAGCTAAAACTTTTCTTAAAAAAGACTATATAGCTGCTTTTGAGGTTAGGGTTTTAAATAGTCGAGCCGATTTTTTGGTAATTAATGGAGATACTAAATGCTTTGAAGTAAAATCCAAGATTGATACTCTTTTTAGACTCAAAAAGCAAACCCAAGATTATAGTGATGTTTTTGAATATAATACTGTTGTGGTTGATGAAAAGCACTTGGGAATTGTTCAACAAATTATACCCGATTATTATGGTATATGGACTTTTTCAGGTACAAAAAATATTATTCTGAGGGAAGCCCAACATAGTCCAAATTTAAACCCAACATCTCAATTAAGTTTGCTAACCAAAAAAGAACTTTTGAAGCATTTTGGAAGTTCAAATATTTTTGAAATAGTTGTATCTAATAATGATTTTGATATAAATAATAAACTAAAAGATGCTTTAAAACTTAGATACACAAAGAGATGGGCTTTTATTAAAGAAAATTGGGAAAGTATATTGCCAATTGACCTTCAATTTTTCTTTAATACAAATGTTTCTCCAGAATTAATCTATAATACCTAGACTAATTGTCCTGCATCTATTTTTGTTTTTAAACAATGTAAATAATGCTCCATAGCAATTCTCTTAAATTTTGCTTGGCTTTGTCCACTTTGAGCCCCTTGTTTTATCTCATTTAATATTTCCCAACCTTTATTATTTTCATTCAAATAAGTTAATCCACATAATTTCATTTCTTTAACCGCAACCGATGCAAGTATTTCAGGAACAATAATAATCTCAAAATCCGATAATGATTTTTTTTCACCCTTATTACCAAGTCCTTTAAAACCGATGAATTGATTATTTATTGCATCATATAAAAGCATTCCAGGACTTATAGTTCCACCAGAAGTGAGGTCATCCTTTTTTATTCCTACATAATCTCCAAAAGAATCCGCTTTAAATGAAATTTTATATTGCTCAAGAAGTCCATTATCAGCATCAAATACTACTTCATTATTTGTTAAATTGACATTCTGAATATCTGTGTTTATTGCACTTCTTAGTACAATCTTGGGACACCGAGAAAAAGCACTCCATTTGCTAATTATCTGCTTTATGGGAGGGCTAGGATAAGGCGCCATAGTATCTAAATCTAAGATAATATAGTCATTAGTTGTAGCAACCTTAATTATTTCAGCCCAATCCTCTTCAAAGTGATTAAATAGCACTCGATATGCGATTGATTTATAATTTGGTCGTAATTCTTTTTCTTGAAAAGAAACCGTTTCAGTTTCTCCTGTTCTATTCAAAAATGAAGAAATAACTGGAATAATTCTGTTACTTTGTTCAGCTAATGACAATAAATAATCGGTTCTCTTTTCTTTGTTGGTAATAACAGTTCTACTAAAAAGGAGTACTTCGTCTTTCATAGAAGCTCGTTCTTTCAAATAGACAGGCATATCAACAAACACCTTTTGAGCATTAATATCTTTTATCAAACCTAAATGAATCTCCTTAAAAGATTGTTGCTTTTCACCTTCTCTCTTCCTGTCAAATTCCTTAATAATTTCTATTAGAGGATACATATGATTACCAAAATCAAATGACCTCAAAACAATGTTTTCTTGTTGCCTTGACCTAAAGGTTGGCATGTAAATTAAATTAGTTGCCATATTTAATTTTTTGATGTTTAACAAATTCTATAAATCCCACTTCATCTTCTGGATTAAAGTCTGAATCTAAGAAAGCTAGTTTAATGATAAACAAATCTATAAAATCATTGAATTGCTCTGCAAGCCATTTATACTTTATATAAACTATCTCTTTAGTTTTATTCTCTTCCAAATTATTAACAATTACATTGTTGTATTTTTTAAAAAATGCCTCCCTATCTTCTCTATAATCTGATTGAAAAACTTGAAGAAAAACATTTAGGTATTTGATTTCACAACTATCAAGAATCAAGACATCTGAATATAAATAATCAAAAACCTTTTCTCCTTTATTATTGAATGCTTGAAATTCATTTACCAGATTTGTGGATAAAATGATTCTTGGATAAACTGCTACCTTCGTTTCTAACTCATAAGCATTTGCAAGAGGAATACCAACCGCTAATTCCTTTTCATCAATGAATAAACCATAATCAATGCCGCCTCTTAAAAAATATCCCTTTTGGGCAAATTCAAAATATAATTCAGTAATAACTAGAAGTAAATCCTGTAAATCAGCAGTTGATGTCTCTCTAATAGAAGTGATACAAATATTATCAGAGAATAGATAGTATTTGTATTTTTCGACATCTAACTTAGTAATCGCTTTTTTAAAAGTATTAATAAAATCATTTGCCTTAGATGAAATGTATTGTCCGTTATTTAAATTTTCATTATTAGCATCATCAAAATGGGTTAAATGATTAGCTAATGCTTCTTTCTCAAAATCAATTAATTTTTGACGAAAACCTAAAACATCTAGAAATGCTACAGCTCTTTTTCTATAAATATATTCTTGCTCCATATTTTCAAGACCAAACTATAGTATGCAAAGACAGTTCCTTATTATCCTTTAAAGCATTTATTTACACTCTATCAAATGTAAGGATAATTGTCTCTTGTTCAAATGAATTTAAGTAAATATAAACAAACCAATATAAAAAACATTTTCTACTAACTCATCAATTAATCATCACATTATTTCCTTTTTCCTTTCCATCCAATAATAATTGAATATCTTTGCAGGCTTTTAAAAAATCAACTTTTCTCAAGTTAATAATTTACAAACCAAATATTTAGATGATTACAGTTTCAAATCTTGGCGTTCAATTCGGCAAACGCACCTTGTTTCAGGAGGTCAACATGAAATTCACTCCTGGCAACTGCTATGGTATAATTGGAGCCAACGGGGCAGGAAAATCAACCTTTCTGAAAATGCTTTACGGCGAGGTTGATAATATGAGGGGATCGGTAACGTTTGGAGCCCGCGAGAGATTATCAGTTCTTAAGCAGAATCACTTTGAGTTTGACGATTATATCGTTCTTGATACCGTGCTGATGGGTCACTCCAAACTATGGAAAATTATGCACGAAAAGGATGCTCTATACGCCAAGCCTGACTTTAACGAAGAGGATGGACATAAAGTATCCGAGTTGGAGGGAAAATTCGAAGAGATGGACGGTTGGAATGCACACAGCGATGCAGCAAATCTACTCAGCGGATTAGGAATAAAGGAGGAGCATCATAATAAGCTGATGCGCGAATTAAGCGGAAAAGAGAAGGTTAAGGTTCTTTTAGCGCAGGCGCTATTCGGCAAACCCGATAATCTCCTACTCGATGAGCCCACCAACGACCTCGACCTTGAAACAGTCAGCTGGCTTGAAAACTATCTTTCAAACTTCGAGAATACCGTATTAGTTGTTTCTCACGACAGGCATTTTTTGGATTCAATATGTACCCATATTGTCGATATCGATTTTAATAAGGTTCAGCTTTTTGCAGGCAATTATAGCTTTTGGTACGAATCAAGCCAATTAGCGTTAAGACAGCAATTGGCTCAGAATAAAAAGGCAGAGGAGAAGAAAAAGGAACTTCAAGAGTTTATTCAGCGCTTTAGCGCCAATGTGGCTAAGTCAAAACAGACTACTAGCCGCAAAAAGATGATTGAAAAGCTTAACATTGAGGAGATTCAACCATCGACTCGAAAATATCCGGGAATAATCTTTACCCCTGAAAGAGAGGTTGGAAATGTAATCCTTGAGGTTGAAAATTTAACCAAATCGGTTGAAGGGGTTACGCTTTTCAAAAATCTCAACTTTAGGCTTGAAAAAGACGATAAAATCGCTTTCCTATCAAGAAACCCAAGAGCAATGACCGCTCTATTCGAAATTCTAAGCGGTCACGCTATGCCTGATGTGGGGAAATTCAATTGGGGTCAAACCGTTACTACGGCTTATCTTCCATTGGATAACGAGGAATTCTTTAAAAAGAATATTACCCTTATCGACTGGCTGGCTCAGTATTCATCGGATACGCTTGAATCGTTCCTTAGAGGTTTTCTTGGAAAAATGCTTTTCTCAGGTGAAGATATCTATAAGAAAGCAACCGTTCTGTCAGGAGGTGAGAAAGTGCGCTGCATGATTGCCAAGATGATGCTCCGTAATGCCAATGCAATGATTCTCGATTCGCCAACTAACCATCTTGATCTGGAATCAATTCAAGCATTTAACAATACGCTCATGAACTTTAAAGGGGTAATCTTAATGTCTTCGCACGACCACGAGTTTATCGAAACCGTATGTAACCGCATTATCGAGATAACACCAAATGGGATGATCGATAAGCGTATGGATTACGATGACTACATCTCAAATGAGAAGGTACAGGAACAAAGGAATATATTGTATCAATAAATCAACTTCTTGACCTGATATAGGTTTTTACAAAATGGAGAGTATGTTAGGTATTGTATCAGCTATTTTGATAAAAAAATTGAACATCTCAACGCTTAGCCTGCACTTGAATAGAATTGCATTAAAGCAGAGATTAAAATCAGCAAAATGAATAGAAAACTAGGCCAAAATCTGCGATTTGAGGTTGTAAAATAGTGAGTGTATTGAAAAACTATGGGGATTAATGATAAATAGAAAATCTCAAAGGAAACGGTTGGTATTAAGGTGATAATTGAAATGTTTATTAAATTAAACCAGAAGAATACCCCATGAAATTTTCGAACGCTAATCTTCTCGGTTGTAATGGTTTTTACTAAATAGAATCCTGTAATAATAAACAATAGCAAACAGTAGGAGTAGAAGATATAGTGAAGCGATATAATTTCGTGATTAACTTCAGTGAATAGATTTAATTTCAATGTACTTAAAACGGCTATCAGATCGTTGCCGACCATGTAGAAATAGAAAAAGTAGAAGAACCATGGTGTGATTAACCCGAAGAATAAGACAAACCACTCCCTTGGATTAAATGTACGAATTGTTATAACAGATAGTAATGCGGCAATAATGTAGAAAATAGCTGGTGCATAAAAAAGAGAGGCGATGGCAATATAGAATCCTGCCTTAAAAAGGTTATCTAATACCATTTCTTTATGATAAATGGACAGGATATGATCAATGGCAAATACTAAAAAGAATGCGGCAAAAACAGAGGGATTAAATTGCTGAAGTGTTATTAAGCTTGAAACAAGAATGATATAGAAAAACGAAATCAGATATGTTCGCTGCTTAATTACAATATGCTTCGAGTTTATTCGAAGAAGATAAAAGCCTATGAAGAGTAAAACTGTAAATGCTATAATTCTGCCAATTAGTATGTTGCTCGATATCCAGCCCGTAGCTATAGAATAGAATGGCATAGTAATGCTCTCAAAATAGAATGGGTGTACCTGATCGGAGCAGAAGGATTTAACCCATAATAGTATTGAGAACAGTATGATAGATATAATAACCTGAGGAAGAGCCTGTTTGAAAAATTTTAGAAGCATAATCTAGATGTATTGTTTAAGATCCTTCCCAATATCCGTTCTATAGTATTTCCCTTCATAGCCAATAATAGATGCGGCCTTGTAGGATTTTAAAAGCGATTCATCGGCTGAATGGCTTATGCAAGTTAACGCTAAAACCCTTCCTCCTGCAGTAACAATACTCCCATCAACCAATTTAGTACCTGCATGGAATGCAATAACCTCTTCTATCTCATTCAAGCCTGTAATTACTTTTCCCTTCTCATACACATCAGGGTATCCTCCCGAAACAAGGATTACTGTTGTCGCAACCTGATCGCTAATGCTAATTTTACATTCGGAGAGTTTCCCTTTTCCTGTTAGATCAAGTAGTTCAACAAGGTCATTCTCGATACGAGGGATAACAACCTCCGTTTCTGGATCGCCCATACGAACATTGTACTCAATTACGAATGGATTTCCATTATCATTCATTAAGCCAATGAAAATAATCCCTTTATAGTCAATACCATCTTTTAATAGACCCTTTATAGTAGGTATAATAACTCTATCTTCAACCTTTTGTAAAAAGTCTTTATCGGCGAATGGAACAGGAGAGACGGCGCCCATTCCTCCTGTATTTAGCCCTGTATCACCGTCTCCAATCCGCTTATAATCCTTTGCTTCGGGAAGAATTACGTATGATTTCCCATCGGTTAATACAAAAACCGATAGTTCAATTCCTTTTAGGAACTCTTCAATAACTATTTTTTTGCTAGCCTCACCGAACTTTCCATCAAAAAACTCGTCAATGGTTATATTCGCTTCGTTAATATCCTCGCTAATCACGACCCCTTTCCCTGCTGCTAACCCATCGGCTTTAAGCACGTAGGGCGGTTTAAGCTGTGTCAAAAATTGTTTTGCTTCTCTATTTTGCCCTGATACGAAACATTTATAGGCTGCTGTAGGAATTGAATGCCTAATCATGAATGCCTTAGCAAAATCCTTGCTACCCTCTAGCTGCGCACCCTCCTTTTTTGGCCCTATTACAGGGATTTGCTTTACTCGTTGATCGGAAAGAAAGCTATCATGAATTCCCTTAACCAACGGCTCTTCGGGTCCAACAAAGACTAAATCGATAGCGTTAGCTATAACCGCCCGCTTAACCGCCTCAAAATCGAGTATGTTTAGGTTTAGGTTTGTTCCGACACTGGCTGTACCCGGATTACCAGGGGCAATGAAGAGTTTCTTTAATTTAGGACTTTGTGCGAGTTTCCATGCAATGGCATGCTCACGACCACCAGAACCAAGCAGAAGGATATTCATATGGGTATTTTTTCAAGCGTAAAAATAAGCCAAACGAATATCATTACAAAAGAAAAGAGGATTCGGGGATGAATCCTCTTAAAAATATTTATGTGTGAGAAGTTTAGGCCTAAAATGCTCGTGCAGCCCGAACAATATAAGAATTATTCTTTGGGCTAGGGGCTGTACTTTCTAAACTAAAGTTATATTTCCAAGCATTGTCATTACTAGATTCCGATGAGCTCCAATAGTTCGCAGCGCTAAATCCGCCTATACCCTCTTTATGTAAATTAGTTAACATTAATCCCAATTCGTCCTTTGATGGTAAAAACCAGTCATTGTAGCTTCCTCCAGAATATGATCTACATATTCTTGCAGCAATACCAGCTGTAGCGCATCCATTGATAATTTCGGTTGTATTCTGGCTTCCTGTCCCAACTGCTATTCCATCAGCCCCTGAAATTAAAGTACTCAAGCAGCCCCATGTAGTAGTACCTTGATCGGCGGCAGCAGCAACAAGCCCATGAAGCCCTGTATTGTCTAAATAGAAAATTATTCCGTTTTCCCAGGTAATCCCAATGCCTAGCAATGTAAATGACATATCATCACCATACGATGTGCCAAGTGCATTAACTGCTTTTACCCTGAAATGGTATAAAGTACCTGGAGTAAGACTTGATAGATCGCAGGTTACATTCACATCAGATACTCCGGTAACGGGACTTTGAGCAGCTGTGGCTGAACTTCCATAGCCAGTTGTTGTGCCATATTCAAAGGTTACTGTGGTAGGAAGATTGTTTGGATTAACAACTCCGTTCAAAATGGCAGTAACAGGTGTAGTTGATACATTGAATGTTGCAGCAAGCGTTAGTGCTGAAGGAATTTTAATGGAATTTTGCCACTCGGGAGCACCCGATGCACCCATGGTTAAAACCTGCCCGGTAATTCCTTTTGGGATACCCGTCCAGCTAGTCCCATTAAAATAAAGCATATCCCCTGTAGCTGGTGCTGCCAGGGTTACATCATCGGTGTTATCAGTATCCCAATTGGTAAAGGTTACAGTATTTCCACCCGTTTCTGATATGGTGAGCTGGTTAGTATTGAGACTAAGTGTTTGTATTTCGTTGGTTACAGAGCCATCAATTTCAGATGTTAGGTAATTCGGTGTCCAATTCTCCCACTTGCTTGAAGTGGAGCTATATTTAAGAAGTTGATTGTTTGAAGGCGAGGAGATGCTAATCGGGTTATTTATTACTTCGCTCCAATCGGGGAGATATGAGATTGCTTTATATAAACCAGTATGGTTTCCCCACCCATAAGCTGTATTCCAATTAGAAATGTTGGTTGATAAAATACTATTTGCCGCCGATGCACCAAAAACAGGATCGGTCTCTGTAAAATTGGTTAGATACCCTGCTGTAGCATGATTTCCCCATCCATATGCGAGATTCCAATTAGATATATTCGTAGCGGATATGCTATTGGAAGGATGTACCAGGAATATAGGGTCTGTTTCAGTATATGATTCTGTTTTTTTTGCATACAAAGCATAGGGAACGCTAAGTAGTTGATTGGTACCTACCACTGTTCCGTCAACTGAGATACGAATAAAATAAGGAGAATTTGACCAATCGATTGATGCAAATCCAGTTGGATTTTCAGACCCAATTTTCAGGTTAACAATTCCAAACGTATTGGTGATGGTGGTTTGTGTTTCGCTAAAGGAAACACTGCCACTGGGTGAACCTTGAATTATTTCGATTAGTAGGGTAACGCTTGCGCTAACCCTTGCATTGCCACTCCCATCACGAATAACTGCCTGATAATTAACATAATCAGTGTTTTGTGCGCTTATAGAGAATGATGCAATAACTACGATTAATAAAAATATTACTCGTTTCATGGTTTCTTATTTTAATGTCTAAATTAATCTATCAGTAAGGTCTTTAAAAATATTAGTGAGAGTATTTTATGAACGAACTAAAACTATCAGAAAATATTAAATAGCGATAAAAGATCATTTAACCATATACAGCACATAATCAGTTCATTAATTCAAAGAATAAATATAACTCAATGTAGATTAACTATTAGCTAGGTGAACCCGTAGGTCCAGTAGTATATTGAACATGACCTAATCCTAAAAATCCAATTCCTTTTCCTGAATATAGTTTTGGTTTACTCCAAGTTTTTTTTGTCTTAGATTCTAAACCTATATTTTGTTTTTCAACCATTATCGAATATATACCTTCTTTGATTTAACCTCTTTGCTATTTGAAATTTTAACTATGTATAAACCTGATATAAAGTTACAATATATAATATCATTGTTGGATTTAACCTTGCCAGAGTATTGTAGATTACCTAGTATATCATATATTGAGACTAAAGAATTTTGTTCAAAGTTTAACAGATGAATCCTGTTTTCGTTCGAGTATATTTTAGTTTCGTTCGAAATATTTGGTGTAACATCGGTTGTGTTTGCATTGATTATAACTGATACAGGACCTGCTATTGAGAAGCAGCCCGAAGATTCAACAATTCCCATTATATAGTAATTTCCTTGTAAAGCCTCATTAGGAGTGCTATACGGTAGAGTTGCATTAATATCTAGCCAATAGCTAAAGGATAAACCCTCTGTTGAACCCAATGTAATTTCAGGCTTAGTTAAATCAACTGTTTCAGGTGCATTTACAGGTGTAGGGTTTGTTGTAATTACAGAAGGTGTAGGGTTTATTGTTGCTTCAATAGGTGAAATGGTGTAGGTGCCATTTGTTGCAGTCCCTTTAATATAGTAAGTGCCAGCCTCTGCATTAGCCGGAGAAGTGTAAGGTACAGTTGCTTTATTATCTAACCAATAGGTGAATGTTAACCCTGTAGCAGAGCCGTCGGTTATTGCTTTTGAGGTTAAATCAACAGTCGATGGCGTGCAAACGGCTTTTGGGGTATTTATTTTTACGATTGGTGCTTTTAAAAAGTGAATGACGAAGCGGGTAGTGTCATTAATAATTAAAGAATGAAAAGCATACTCAGGATTTGAGAATAGATCCTGTTTTATATGGAGCAGTTTATCCTCTAAAATGATATTGTGAGCGCTTGAGGCTTGAGAAAGATTGGCCAAAAACTTATAGTTACCTTCAGTGCCTACTTTAATCCCAACATGAACGATAGAGTCGTTTGTAATCGGTTTAACGGATTGTATTACTAGGTTATACTTCTCGGAGGATAAGGTGTATAGCTCAGCAATATTTGGATCGCTAAGGTAGAATTTTCTGGAATCTAAGTCATCAAAACCATTTAGAGCCGATTCAGATTGAGCGATTATTGTTTCATCCCGGTAATCGTTTGAGTAAAGGTAAAGTCTTAGTATATTCTTACTATTTTTTGCTTTGCTCTTAAAAAAGTTAGCATTCCCCCATGAGTGGGATCTTAAGGTGTTCGGAATACTAAGTGAACCGCTACCATCACTTGAGCATTGTACCCAGACTGATTGCATGGGAGGAATTTTGCCATCAACCGCTGCTGTTCCATTATTATTTGTTCCTTCTTGTAAGGCGCTGTTCCATGTATCAGCAGTTACCATATGACCATTGATATCGCATGATCTATACCAGATTGTACTTGAAATGTTATCAGTTTTATCAATATCATCCCAGTTGATAACTGCTGGGTAGGGATTCCCTAAAAGGTAGTAATGCGCATTATCGTTTCTAGGAATGCTTGGGGTTGAGTAGGACGATGCAGCGTTAGGTGTTCCAGTAAATTTAAGAAGACTATCGGTTGCCGATCGAAAGATATACCCTTTTGCTACTGTAAGGTCTATTCCGCTAGTAATAATTTTTACATATTGTCTGGCTACCTCATTCTGGTAGAAAAGCACATTTGTGGGTACATTTAGGATTGTACTGGTTGCATTACTGATAGGGGAAGAAAAATAAAACCCCCTACCTGTACCTGCTGTTGAACTTCCGGTGCTTTTATAGAAAAGCTCCATGGTTATATTCCCACTTACAGTACCTTTGTTTATGAAGGTGGCAATAAGTGGTTTAAAAACATCTGTTGTACTTTTCAGTATCAGCGTGTCAGCGAAGGTAGCTGTACCATAAACAGTTACCCCTTTGCCTGCGGTTACCTGAGTTTTGGAGCCGCTGTTAATCGTAAGATTTTCAAAATCAAATTCGTTGCCGCTTCCTCCTATGATTTGGACTCCTGCTCCGTTGAAGATTACCTCTCCATTTGTTCCTGGAGTTGCAATAATATTGTTTGTTCCGTTATTGGTCCAGTTCCCCGAAACGGTAATTGTACCATCTAAAGTAATATCTCCAGAAGATTCGTTCTGATAGTTACCGCTTACCACTAAATACCCACCCGATATACATTCATTACCCTCATTTCGGAGTACCTGTGCAGATAGCAAAATACTATTAGCCATTGCTGCAACCATTAGTATGTATCTTCCTATCTTCATATTACTTACTTGTGTTTCTAAAATTTGTATTGATACATTAAATTAAAAACCAGCAGTTATATACCATGCACTGCCATTGCAAACAATAACCACACTTTTATTTGCAATAAGGGTATAAGTGCTCGCCCCTTCAATCATATCCGAATTGTAAGGATTTATGGTAATTGTACCCGAACCTATATTTTTTATAGTATATACCCTGCCTGCGTTTGTTGATACATCATTTAAGTAAATTGTAAAAGTACCGTCACATAATACAATATTGTAAGTATCATCTAATGTTGACTCCTCGGTTATGGTGCTAATTTTATTTATTAGCCCTCCATCGAGGTTAAAAGTTCCTGAAAAATTGAGCTTAGCACCATCATAATTAAAACTGGAACTACTCGAAAATGCGTTGGAACCACCTCCTCCACATATTACATCGCCAGTATTTGCTAAGTTCATTCCTGTTCCACCTTGAGCTACATTTAAAACACCAGATGATGTATTTGTAAGATAATTCCAACTGCTATTGTAAAAATAGATACCAGCTATAAATGAACCAGAGCTATTAGTTTGATATACAATCAACCCTTGTGTTGGAGTTGAAATAGCTGTTCTCTGAGCATAAGTCATCCTTGGTATTAGAATCCCTTTAGTTGTAGAAACAATATCAAGTATTGCTTTGGAGTTTATACTTGAGGCTCCAATAGCAACACTCCCTGAATTATAGTATATTCCTCCGCTAGTTGAGTTCCACGTTCCTACTGATCCTGAAGCTATTTTTATCCAATTTTCATCAGCGTAGTAGTAAAAAGCATCATCATAAGTATTGTAAATGAGTAAGCCTTGTACTGGTGTTGTAATGCTACCTGTGCCGTTAACCCTTGGAATGAGTATTCCTTTATCGGTGCTTTTCACATCTAGCATTGCTGAAGCGCTGTTTGGAGCAGATCCATCGGTATTTATTGCCACCTGAGCGCTGGATGCCAGATTTAGTAATAATGCGCATGCAATAATTGCTGTGCAGTAGAAAGTATTTTTTTTCATATTTTTAACATTTAAAGTACCTGCTTAAAAATGCTCGCACCCATAATTTTACTTTCCTGTTTTTACGTTTTTATTGGTATTGAAGTTACAGCATTAGATTAATGAGAGCAGCAATAATCTACAAAGATACAACAATATATGCAAATAGTCATTAATGTATATGTTTTCATCCACAAAAATAGGACGATGGTAAAAAAGATAGCTATTTGTATGTACCCCACCTTAAAATCTTACTCAAATAGTTAAGAGCAAAAAACATACCTAACTAAATCGGCTCGTCTTATTTAGATTTATTATAAACAAATTTAAAGGGGGAATGTTTAGTTGAAGGCTTTCGCTAAGCTTTTTAACTTCGTTGAGCCATGTGCGGTAAACGCAAAAGTCGCTAAGTCTTACTGTCTCCTGCCTATCGGTAGAAAAGGTAGGCAAGATTTTCGCAAAGTACGCCAAGAATAAAATTCACTAAATCGACAATTTGCGATTCCTGTCTGCCGGCAGGTTGGCGGTTTGCCTTAGCGAACTTTACGCGAAACCGTTTTTGATTTTTTAGATTCATTAAAATCATGATAATCAAATAATAGTGGCTCTTTTCTAAATAATGGATGATTATTATGAGCTTCAGCGAGCATTAATAGCGCTAAGTACTTAGAGTGCCTAAAGTACTTCAAGTGCCTAGAGTTAATGAGAGAGTGGCGGGTGACAAGTAATAGCTTGATGAACTTCTGGTTTATTCACATACTGAATTTTAAAATTGACTTCCGATAATTTCTTCAACAACTCAAGGCACTTAAGGCACTCGAAGTACTCTAAGTACTATAAAATCAATCGATATTTAGAATAGAGCCATAATAGTTATTGATCGTGCTAATTGTTTTATTCAACCCTAAATTCGCATTATTAATAAAACGACATGAAATTTTTAACCATCATTAGGTTTTGCTTACGATTTCCATTCTCTCCTAGAAAATCATTACCTTTGTATTAAACAATTAAATATGAATATGATTGGTCTTAGCTCAGCTATCAAGAGAAACCCCGAATTGGTGTCAACCGATGTTGATGGCGAAAAGGTGATGATGAGCGTTGAGAACGGCGAATATTTTGGACTTGATCCTGTGGGAAGTAGGATTTGGGAGCTGATTGAAAACCCCATTCGCATCGAAAGTTTGATTAACCTGCTACTCGAAGAGTTTGATGTTAGCAGGGAGCAGTGCGAAAATGATTCCTTCGAATTTCTTAATGAATTACTAGAAAAGAATCTACTTGTTGTAATCGATTAATTATGCCTGTTCACTTTCACACGTTTCTTAAACTTAGTAAAATAGAAAAATCGCTCTTCATACAGGCTTACTACTTCTGCATTGTTTTTAGCTTGTACCTTACTTTTGTACATCAAAAGAAAGCATTTAAATGGCTTGGCATTAGGGGCGTTGAATCGCCATTCGATTTAACAATGGGCGTTGAAGAAAAAGCAAAAATGGTCGAAAAATCAACTCGAAGGGCAATCCGATTTATTCCATGGAAAGTTAAGTGTTTTGCGCGTGCGATTGCAGCAAAAAGGTTACTTCAAATGCGGGGTATTCCTTCAACCATCTATTTAGGTGTTGCAAAGGAAGGGAATAGTAAAATGATTGCCCATGCTTGGCTGCGCTGCGGATCGGTTATCGTTACTGGAAAAGAGGAGATGCAGAGGTTTACTATGGTTACATTCTTTAGTTGAATATCACTTCAGCTTTTTTAACACGGAGACACAGAGGCACAGAGATTCACGGAGCTTTGTTTTATTCTATTTCCACTATTTTGATACAGAAGCACTGAGGTTTACTAAATATTATGATATTTCTCTGTGCTCTCCGTGTTTTATTTTAAAGGCGGATTCCATTATCATCCAAATACCCAAAACGGATCATCATTTCACGATGGTCGTTACAGATTTGAGTAACCAGATAATCGGGAAGTTCGGCTCTCCACGATCCCGCAACTCCCTTTCTGAAAAATGATAAGGCGTTAGCTGGTTTCTCCTTAAAACCCTTTTCCGCTTCCTGTTTTTGCATCTCCTTGATATCGCTATACCCGATTGCCTTTACAATATCATTTGCCGAAGCGTTGATACCAATAAAGTTAACTGCCTTTGAAAAGGCTGTAAAGGTGTCGGCTTTTATATCCTCGTAGCGAAGAACGATAATCGGAAGATCGGATTGATCCACCCAACTCCTTACATGATTACTCCACGTTAGCAAACGCTGCCTCAGCTGAATATGTAGCCGATTTGGGGTGCTGCCGAAAGCATAGGATTCATCGGTCATTATTTTTACCGTTTCATCGAGCGATTTCGATAGGTGATTCGCGAATGAAACGGCAACATCCAATGGGTTTCGAACGAAGTAAACCACCGATTGGGTTACTTCCTTGCTGAACATGGGCTCACCCAATTCTGTGGTCAGCCATGCATCATGAACCTTTTGGAAAAGAAGTTCATTGCTGTTGCGTGAAGCATATTCGTAAACCCCAGGGCGAAGGTTATCGATCTCATCGGGGGTAAGGTCGGAGGAGGATAATCCGGTGGCCTCATCGAATAGCTCTCGATTACTGGCAATGGGGGTGGCGAACAGGTTATTGATATCGGCTGGTTGATCCGCTTTGGATAAAAGATTTGAAAGGAATACCCTAAACCAGGTATTCCCCGATTTCGGGTAGGAGGCTAACCACACAATTTTCCTTGGATCATCCATTGCTTCCCAAAATAAGATTTATAAGATCATTGAGTATAAATTTTCCGTTTGGGCGAGTCAACCTGAAAACATCAATACTCTTTGCTAAACTATCGAAGGTTTTAAAATGGGTTGCCTGCATCTGCTTGCCAGCAACGAAGTTAAAGCGGTACGTATGCGTTTTCAGCATGCTGAACTTCTCGATACCCTTAATGGGTTCGATCTTAAGCACGCCAAGGTTGCTCGAAACAATGATATAAATTTGTTTTAATGGGAGGGGCTGATCCCAGAAACTGCTATTAATGGGAACATTATGCTTTTCTAATCGATTACGAGTTCTTGTATAATTTGAAGGATTCTCCCCTAGCTTGAGGATTGAGTCGGCCCAAAGCTTCATTTGAGGAAAACCAGGGAACACAATGGGCAATCCCTCTGAGCTAAATGACACAACGCTTACATCATCGGAGAGAATGTGGTAACCTTTCTGCTGGAATGCAGCGGCAAGGGTCGATTTACCTGCTCCCGAGACACCGGAAAGGATAATTGCTGTGTTACCTATTTTTACCGAACTGCCATGAAAAGGGAGCAACCCCCGCTGATGAATAATTGCACCCATGGCTGAACCCAAAAGGAAAAGGCGAACGTCAGAAATATCGGCATTTGGGAAAACATCGATGGTTATGCTATTCCCATTTTCAGCATAGTATCGGGCAATACCATCGACGGCAAGGAGAAATTCATGCCCATTGGTTTGAAATCGAACACCTGAGAATATGGGGTTACTGAGCGTTTGAGGCGTTTTACCCAGTATAATGGTTACATCAGCGGCTCCCGAAGAGGCGATGAGCTCAGGGCATTCGACCTCTGAGCGAATTATCAACCCAAAAGCCTTGTATGTAAACGAAGTTATCAAATTAGGTAATCGGTTTGAGTATTAAGTAGCATGGATGTTAGCAAATGTAAGGATTCTTTTGATAATTTAGTGATGTATAGATTGATGAGGGTGTTTGTAATTTTTGATTTTATACTTTATAGAATGTTATTTTTTGGTGTGTTATAACAAAAATCTAATATTGTTATTTCTATTCTATATATTTGTAATATATTTACAATAAATATCAATAGAGATGATTTTAGAGTTTCGAGTTAAGAATTATTTGTCTTTTAGAGAGGAGCAGATACTAAGTTTTGAACCCTCTTCGGATAAGGAATATGAATCTCAGTATTGTGCTGAAGTTAAAGAAGGAGTTAAAGTATTAAAACTTGGACTTATTTATGGAGCAAATGCTTCAGGGAAAACCAATCTTTTAAAAGCGCTTGATTATTTGCGGAAGTTCATTATAAATCAGAAGAAAGATAAGACAGAATCAACTGGAATTGTTCCATTTCAATTTGATGAGTCTTGCATAAATGAACCGAGTAAATTTCAGTTAAGTTTTTATTTAAATAAAACCAAATACATTTATTCACTCGTCATTGATGGAAAGAGAGTATTAGAAGAAAATCTAACTTACTATCCAGGAATTCAGCCTGCAATATTTTTTGAGAGGCGGTTTGATAAAGAGAAAGAAAAATCGGTTATAAAATATGGAGGTACTATAGACTTAAAGTTATCGGATAAAAAAACAATTGAGGGGCTGACAATCAATAATAGTTCTGTTTTTTCAGCTTTTTCAAAGGCTAATGTAGAAAAATCATTATTTAATGATGTATTCAATTGGTTTAAAGAAAACTTTATGCAAATAGTTCAACCAAATACGGATTTGTTTGGTTGGACAAGTTCAAGAATAGAAAAAGATGATTTATGTAAGAGTTTTGTATTAGAAGTTCTTCAAAAGGCTGATTTTAATATATCCTCTATAGAAATTGATGAAGAAGAAATTCCTTTAGATGAAGAACTTGAAAACAAGATTTCGGGAATGAATATGCCCGAGGAACTTAAGGAAGAGATTCTTCAGAAAAAGATGCTTAAGGCAAAAGATATTTCATTTCAGCATAAAACGAAATTAATGGAGAAAAATCTGCCTAGAAGGCTTGAATCGAATGGAACAATGAGATATTACGGATTGGGAGGGGTATTAAATAGATTAGTATCGTTTAATACAATTCTTTGTATTGATGAGATTGAAAACTCATTACACTATGATTTGGTATCACATTTCATTAAAACCTTTTTAATGAATTCTACTTATTCTCAACTACTATTTTCTACTCATGATATAAACTTATTAAATGAAGATTTTTTAAGAAGAGATACTGTTTGGTTTGTGGATAAGAATGAATATGGTTCTTCGGAATTGTATTCTTTACTCGATTTTAAGTTGCATAAAAATCTTTCTCCTTATAATGCCTACAAAGTTGGGAAGTTAGGTGCGAAACCTAATTTAGGTGAAATTATATTATCAGAACATGGCAAGAAAGGGATATAATCGTTCTATCAAACACCGCGTTGCCATTGTTGGAGAGGGTTTAACCGAATGGTATTATTTCGATAATATGAGGCAACATGAACACTTCTACTTCAAGGTTGAACCTGCATTGCCAAAACATTCTGACTATAAAACCATTATCAGCACAGCAAGGAAGAAAAGAGATGAAGGACATGATCAAGTATTTTGTGTTCTGGATTTAGATAGAATCTTAGCAAATGAAACTGAAAAGAAAGGATACTTTTCTGAAAAATCTAAAAAGATAGTAAATAAAGGCATTGAGTTTATCGAGTCCATGCCATGTATTGAATTATGGTTTTTACTTCACTTTATTAATGAATACTCATCAAGGATTTACCAAAATTATGATCAAATAAGTATTCCTTTAAGGAATTATATTCCAACCTATAACAAAACAGAGGAATTCCTGAGGGGAAACAAAATTTATGAGTATTTAGAAAATAATGGGAATACAGAGAATGCAAATAATTATGCTGTAAGAATGTTATCTGAACGCCAATTGAATGGTAACCCTTTATTTAATTTTACTAGAATCAACGAATTGATACATAAATTAAAGAATAACTAAGGGATATTACCCTAGTAATATACTGCAACGTTACCCTTTGCAAAAGCGCTAACCGATGGTGATTAAAAATCGAAAACAACTTCTCTCATACTTGAACCCCGAGCAAAGATTACTGCTACTATTATGTGGTATGCAAAACGACGAAAGTATTAGCGAAGCAAAAACGTGGTTGGCTAAGCCTTTCAATTGGACTCGTTTGATTGCCCTTTGCGAGCGCCATAGGGTATTGCCCCTTTTTTATAAAAGCATTAAAGAGCTATCGTTATCCGTACCCATTGAGATACCAACGGAGCTGAAAGAAAAATACTTCTCACAAACTAATCATGTGCTTCGGCTCGCTTCCGAAGGGGTACGAATATCGGGCTTATTGAATCAGCTCGGAGTTTCAAATATCCTCTTAAAGGGGCCATTTCTTTCGGAGCAGATTTATGGGGACGTTGCCCTAAGACCTTCAAGGGATATTGATATTCTTGTTCGCCCCGATTCGGTTGATCGGGCAACAGAGTTCCTCGCTAGCGAGGGGTATAGAATGGTTTATCCTGATTTTACGCTTTCGAGGAAGCAGAAGAGCTACTATCGGAAGCGTAAAAACCAGATTGCATTTCGAAGCCCTAAAAATGGGATCCTGATAGAGGTTCATTGGAGGCTCTTTTCTCAAACAAGCCTATTCCCGATAGAAATAGAAACAGCGTTCGCAGGGAGTCAGGTGCGAATCTTGGCAGGAAAACCGATTAGGGTGCTTTCCCCAAATCATAATTTCGAGTTTTTATGCCTGCATGGTGCAATTCATCAATGGTTTAGGCTGCTTTGGCTTAGGGATATTGCACAAATTTTAGGCGAGGGGATGGTTAATATTGATGAAGCGTTAAGCCGAGCGGCAAAGTATGGTAACGAAAAGCCAATACTTCAGGCAATATCATTGGTAAACCAATTCTTTGGGACTGAATATCCAGTAAATCAAGAATTAGCAAGAGGGGTAAAAAGTATTGTAATTCATGCAGCAACCGCAATAGTTAGCGAAGAGCGGTTGACCCTATCGCATAGGCTTACCCGATTTAGACTACCCATTTACAAGATGAAGCTTAAGCAGGGATTTTTTTATAAACTGACCTGTTGGTCGATATTACAGCCAAACTTCAACGATTGGAAGATGGTAAGATTACCCGATAGCCTTTTCTTCCTTTACTTCCCCTTGAGGCCTTTTATTTGGTTTTACACGTTTTATCTAAAGAAGAGGATATCAAAATAAATTACAGTTTTTATTGCTCGTGTCTGTCTATAAATTGACCTTATTTTGATTTAAGAACAAGTAACATCGATTTATGATTGACTTCGCCGAGCTCGCACAAAATGTTCGGCTGTATTCGGGCTGATGAAGTTTTGGTAGGTTCAACGCTTTTTGTTATTTTTACTAACAAAGGATAAGAAAGCCCGCCTGAATGGCACAGTCGGGCAGGCAGCTTTAACCGAGCGACCTTTGTGAGTTTGCCGAAGGTAACCGACCGAAGGTAACTCGCCTAAGGCAAACTCAAAAATACATTAAATACGCAAAACATTGTCAACAAGGTAACTTAGCGATCCTAATAGATAAATTTCTTGACAGAGAAAATAAATGAGAACCCAGCGCACAAAAGTAGAATATGTCAGCCCTTACCCTACATACCTCCTGTCTGCCAAACACAGTTTTTCTTGTCACCGCACTTGCTAATTAGAAAGTTTTATTACTTTTATAATCAATTGACACCAAGGGGGTTTTTGATAAAAACGGATAAATTAATCGAAACAAAAAGCCATAGACAAGACAACACAACGTTCAAATACAATGTCGAACCATCATTAATAGTACTACAATGAGAAAATTTTTAACAATCTGTGTTTTAGCAATTACTTCACAGCTGTTTTCACAGAACAATATCATAGATAGCCTGAAACAGAAAATTGACCAAACAAAAGGTACAGAGAAAGCGTTAGCCATAAATCTTTTAGCTAAAACTTATCTTGACAAGGGTGATTCAGAAGAAGGTTTTGAATTTGCAAAAAACGCTCTTACCTATTCTGAAAAAATAAAATTTGTATATGGAGAGGTTCTGGCAATGAATACAATGGGTTGCTATTATAGAAATACGAACAACGGAGAGCAAGCACTAACCATCCTAAGCCAAGCTCTCGAAAAATCGAAGGAAATAGATAGCCTGAAAATTCAATCGAATACACTATGCAGTATTGGCTCAGTTTATATTAGGTTATCTCAATACGATAAGGCTTTACAATACTTCGAGCAAGCATATCCTCTAGCCGAAAAATCAAAGGATGATAGGCTTATTGGAAAATCTTTAAATTTCATCGGACAAGTATATTTTTTCAAAGGGGACTATAGTAAATCCTTAGATAACTTCTTAAAGGCAATGGTAAGTTTTGAAACTGCTAGCGATAGAAGGTTGATTGCCCAAAACGCTGCATCTATTGCAAATGTTTACCTAGTAACTAATCAAAATAGTAGTGCGAAAAAGTATCTTGAAAAAGCACTTGAGATTAACTGTGAGCTTGGAAACAAGAATGGTATGGCAACCAACTACAGCTACCTCGCTGATATTTACTGGAACGAAAAGAAATATTCAGAAGCACAGGTTTATTACAATAAAGCCCTGCAACTTTGCGAGGAGCTAGGCGATAAATATTTTCTAAGCACTTTAAATAATAATATTGGCGAAAATTACTATAAGTTAGGTAGATATACTAAAGCCGAAGAGTTTTTTACCAGAGCAAAGTTATTATCTGATGAAATCAATGATCAGGAAGGAATTATATATGCTTCTATGAATCTTGGTAAAACCTCTGCCGAACTGCATGATTATAATAAAGCTACTCTTTTAATAAGTTCAAGTTTAAGAAAGGCAAAAGAGTTTAGTCTTTTAAGACCGATGAAAGGGGCTTATGAAATGCTTTCGAAGATTTATACTTATAAGAATGATTTTGAGCGAGCTTTTAAAAATTATAAACTGTTCACCCAAATCAAGGATAGTATTTTAAATATCGATATAGCCAATCAGCTTTCTGAACTTCAAGTTAAATACGATACCGAAAAGAAAGACCAGCAAATCAAACTACAGGAAGTAACCTTAAAAAACAAAAGCCTTATCCTCCAATACTCTTTAGCAGGTGGAAGCTTAGCCCTTGTGGCTTTAGTCCTAATTATAATTCTTTATAGAAAGAAGAATCAGGCATACAAACAGCTGGTTTATCAGAACCTTAGTGCTTTAAATAAACAACATATTTTATACGAAGTCGATTTAATTGATGATAACGGAAATGAAAATTCAAATACTGAAAATCATAACTATCCCATACTTGATGAGCATCATAAACAACCAATTATTGAATGCCTGAATCAATTAATTGAAAACAAAGTCTATTTAGAATCTGAACTTACCATAAATAAATTAGCCGAGAGATGTGACACCAACCGTACATATTTATCCATAGTGATAAATGAAGAGTATCATACAAATTTTAATACGTTTATCAATAAGTTACGAATTGAAGAAGCTAAAGGAATTCTTTCTGTTAGTAGCAATGGTAATATTCCTTTAAAGGAATTATACCAAAGACTTGGCTTTACCTCATATTCAACATTCCATGAAGCTTTTAAGAAACACATTGGTGTTACACCAGCATATTACCAAAATACAGTTAAAAAACTACTAAAGGTTTCAAATTTCAATTCAATTCAGGTATGAAATACAGTAAACTCGCTTTTTCATAAATCATAAATATTCAATATCTTATCGAATTATTTTGAAAGGATTTATTATGAATTTACCAATTCATAATAAATCCTTTTTTCATTATAGTAATTATTTTTAAACTTTGATAAGTTTATCAAATAGATCATGTTTTAATAAAACATATTACATATGAAAAAGCACTTAATATTTTTTATGATTTTCATTTTTTTAAGTTGTCAGAAAGAAACAACAAAAAAAGAGAATGGAATAGGAGCATCTCTTAATGGTAATTGCTGGTGTACGAAATATGTCGCAAATGAGATGGGAATTTCAAGTTATCCTGATGCTTGGAAATGGACAGCCAATACACTTGGTAATGGATATGTAATTACAGTTACTCCTCAAGCAGGTGATATTATTGTAATGAATAAGTACTATAATGGAACTGCTGAATATGGACATATTGGTATTATTAAATCTGTCATTAATGGGAACAATCAATATACTATAACTATTCATGGTGCGAATCAACCTGGCGTAAAATCATATGAATGCAATTGTGATAATGTTTCTGATTGGAGCAGAACAATATTAACTTCTGATATTTCCGAAGGGAAAGTAACATTTTATCGAGGAATTCCTTTGACTTTTACTTGTTTTCAAATTGAAAACACCCTGAATCCACCAGCATTAGTAAATCCAATTAATAATATAACAGTTACAAATGTACAGATGCAATGGCAGCAGGTTTCTAATGCTTCAGGTTATATGTTGGAAATTGATGGTAATCAAGTGAACATTAATTCTGGGTCACAGATTACTTATAATCCTACTTTGAATTATGGACAACATCAATGGCGTGCTTGCACCAAAAATGGTGTTGGCATTTTTGGCTACTGGTCATCATACACATCTTTTATCTACCAACAAAATACAGTTGCTGAATCTTGTAATGGAATAGATGATAATAATGACGGAATTATTGATAACATATCTTCGTGTTGGATGGCGATATATAGGTTTAGAGACCCAAACACAGGAGCTCGTTGTTGGAATAATACTACATTGCCTCCAGCTGGATTTCAAAATTATGTATATGAAATAGAGGCGTGGGTTGTGGCATCTAATCAAATTTCGAATACTTTTCCTTTAGTTCAGTGTTCTAAACTAACAGACCATATTTTAGTCGAAAAAAATAGTAGTGATTATAATTCTTTAATAAATGCAGGTTATCAAAAAACAGCCGATTTAGGTTATGTTTGGTATAATAATGGTGTATCTCATTCAAATATATATCTTGGTAGTAATTACAAAGTATGTAAAGTATATAGGTTTTCATATATTGTAAGTGGTGGTCTTGGAGCCCATTTTTTTACTAGAGGTGCCGATAATATTAGCAATATGATATGCGAAAAACCATCTCGTTTTGAAGTAATTACAAGTCAAGATATTTTCACAAATCCACCTTGTCAATAATAAATATAATCTAATTCTACTTTGACATATTAGATAAAACCATTGAAAACACTGGGACTTTAGAAAAAAATATGTATTTTTAAAACATCGAAGAACAGGCTCTTCGTTCCGAAAATTTTGAAAAATGTTTAATACAACGTAAAGATAATCAAGGATATGGAAAAACACTGACCGCCATTTTAGGGCGATTAAGTGATCATTTGTCAGCATTTAAACCTATTTTCAGGAACAAAACTAAAATATTTTTTGACAAAGCGGAAAAATATTCACAAGGAATAGTCACAACCGACATGCGTAACATTGAACGTATTAGCGAAAACCTTAACTCAAATTATTTTCAGATGCAACACTTTATTTCAGAATCGAACTGGGATGGTCGATCTGTTATAAATCTTGTGGCACAGGAGGTAAGCCAAATCCTTCCAAAACGAAAATTAACAGGCTTAATCATAGATGAAAGTGGATGGGTAAAAAAAGGCGTCAAAAGTGTTGGCGTTGGACACCAATATTGTGGAAATGTAGGTAAAACGGCTAATGGTCAAGTAGCAGTTTTTGCATGTCTTAGCAATGGCGATTTTGCCTCAATGGTTGATTCTAGGCTGTACCTTCCCAAGGATTGGTGCGACAATCCTTCACGTTGCGATGAAGCCGGTATCCCGCAAGAAAAACGCATCTTTAAAACTAAGCTGGTATTAGCTGCAGATATCATTCAGCATCTGATAGACCAGGGCATATTATTTGAATTCATTTCAGCCGATGGATATTATGGCAACGATGCTAGTTTAGCTCGCTCTATAGATAGCATGGGGAAATTATACATGCTTGATTTACATGCCGACCAAACAATCTATTTGGAGCGTCCCGAATTAGTGATTCCTCCTCGAAAAAACACAAAAGGGAGAGAACCTCAAAAATTGAAACCGACCATAAATGGCCTGTCCGTAAAAAAATATCTTGATATGCTGACCGATAACGATTGGTCAACGCTTACAGTAAGAAATACAGCCAAAGGAAAGCTCAAAGGTGATTACCATTTTGCGAAAGTTTATATTTGGGACAAAAACATTAATTCAATAGAACAACGGTTACTGGTAATACGCAGAACAAAATCAAAAGAAGGAACAATAGAAATAAAATATTCTTTTACCAATGCCAACCTTGAGCAATATACACCAGAGTCGTTGGCCTACATGCAGGCACAACGTTTCTTTGTTGAACATTGTATAAAAGAATCAAAACAAATATTGGGAATTGACGAATTTCAAACACGCTTATGGAAAACATGGGAACATCAGATTGCCTTGAACTTTATGGTATCTTCGTTTGTACTCAAAGAAAAATTAACCTGCTTTGATGAGTTACCCTTACTATCAGCAAGGGATATAAAGGAGTATCTTACGTTTAAACTTTATAAACAAATGACTGAAGAAGAAATGCTCGATAAAATTCATAATCGACATAAAATACGTCAAAGAGATATAAATCGCTATTATTTAGATAGTTAAATTTGTCAAAGTAGAACTAACAAGTTAATTATAAACTTCTTTTATGGGTGATCTTGATTCATGCCCTTGCTGTGGAAGAAAAGCAATTGATTCTTTCGATTCAAACTATTTTCCTGTTCATACATGGTGAAAAGTACTTCATTGACAATAAATGCGGTAATGGTGATGGCACAACCTGTCCCGAGTGTGGATCAACCCAGTTATTTAGACTTTGACAAAGTCTATTCAGATTGAATGATTTGTTTATTTTATAAACCTTTAAATTAATATTACATGAATAATAAGAATAGTATTTTGATTTTCCCATTAATGGTAATCGGTTTAGTGTTAATTATTGCAAATGGTTGCAAAAAAGATGAGAACAATCAAGTTAACTCAGTACAAATTCCCGTACTAACTACTGTTACAATAAGTAATATTATGCAAACTACTGCCTCTTGTGGAGGCAATATCACCTCTGACGGAGGCTCAACAGTTACAGCAAGAGGAGTATGCTGGAGTACAGGGCAAACGCCTACTATAACTGACAGTAAAACCATCGATGGCATTGGTACAGGCAGTTTTACTAGTGCTATAACTAGTTTGACTGCCAATACAACTTATTACGTACGAGCCTATGCAACTAATAGTGCTGGAACAGGTTATGGAACTATTATTTCTTTTACAACACTACATGAATTAAAATTACCCACATTAACAACTTCTGCTGTAAGTAGCATATCGCAAGTTTCAGCAACTTGTGGAGGCATTATTACAAGCGATGGTGGTGCAACTATTATTGCACGTGGTATTTGTTGGAGCACAAACCAGAATCCAACGAATCTAGATTATACAACAACAGACGGAGCAGGGAATGGCATTTTTATAAGCAATTTAACAATATTAACAGCCAACACAACCTACTATGTACGTGCTTATGCAACAAATAGCGTTGGAATAGCATTTGGTAATCAAATCAGTTTTACAACAACTGCAATACCCAATTGTGGAACTGTTACTGATATTGATGGTAATGTTTATAATACTGTAACAATTGGCACTCAATGCTGGATGAGGGAAAACCTTAAAACTACAAAATACCGTAATGGTGATCCAATACAAAAGGTTCAAAATATTCTTGTTAGTAATCAATGGAGTATATTAACTTCAGGTGCATACTTTAATAGCGATAATAACTATACAAATATTTATGGTAATTTATATAATTGGTATGCAGTAAATGATGTACGTAATATAGCTCCAGTTGGTTGGCACGTTGCCACTGATGCCGATTGGACAACTTTAACTGATTATCTAGGTGGCTTAGGTATAGCTGGTGGTAAATTAAAAGAAAGTGGCACAATACATTGGGACAGTCCCAATATTGGCGGAACCAATAATATAGGGGTCAAAATTGGTGCTACCAACGAATCTGGTTTTACTGCACTTCCAGGTTCTTCAATTGATAGAGATGGTGTAGACTATGCCGTTGGTTATCTCGGTCAATGGTGGACTTCTACCGTGGGAGGCACAGGTACTTGGGGTCCTTGGACTCGAAGCATGAAACACGATATTGGCTACGTATTTAGGGAAGGTCGTGATGAGAGGAATGGATTTTCTGTACGTTGTGTTAAGGATTAACTTATTGTAACCAATAAGATATTCTTCTAATATTAATTTCAAATTTTGTTTTTGCTAAGGCATGTGAAACACTTTAATTATGAAAATATTCTTCAAACTTATATTTATTGTAATAGTAATAGGTTGCAACAAAGAAAATAAAGAAACATCTGATATTATTCCTCTTGAAGCAGTTCCTAAAACAGCCTATATTACCTACCTGACTCCTCCAAATAATTTTAAATCGGTTATAGGTTGGATTACTGCAATTCATGATAGACGAACGACACAACCTAGCTTCATTGAGATTGATTATTTGAGACTTTATGCTAGAGTGAACGGAGTTGATATTTTATTAAATTCAGACGAATACAATGATAATAAAGCAGAAGGTGGATTGTTTTTGAGAAATCCTTGGTTTGGAGAAAATAATAATAATCCGATACTTTATGAGTATAGAAATTCTGAGAATCTAATTTTAAGAACAAGTATTAAACCTGATAATGTATGGCATGTTTGGAATAATAAGTGGCCTAGGGTTAATGTTCCTGTAAATACCGAGAGATGCTGGTTAGAGGTAAAATGTAAAATAACGGGTTCTGCTTTAATTCAAATAGGGATTGATTTTTGGAGGGATAGTACTAGTTTGTGGGCTGGTTATCATGTTAATAATATTGAAGCGGGTGTTTCAAATTGGTATTATGAGCAGGGTGTTTGGCATATAATTGCTTTTGCAAAACCTTGAGACGAACTTGATAATTCAACCATATAATTCGAATACAAATAAAATTGGAGGATTTTTCGTGAAAAAAATATTTCAACTATTTTGTATAATCATTTTGTTGATTTCTTGCTTAAGCTGTGAGAAAAAAGAAGTACCTACAGTTAAAACCGTGAAAGCCATATTCAACGATAATGAAATTAGCATTGAGGCAACAGGAAAAATTGTTTCATATGGAGGTGCGGACGTTTTAAGTTATGGAATTTGTATGAACCAGAGCAACAATCCAACCATTGCTGATACAAAGGTTGAGTATAACGGAGTGGGAGTTTCAAGTTTTACAGGAAAGTTCAGTGATTTAGAAATCAATGCAACCTATTACGTTAGGGCGTATGCTGTTAATTCCGAAGGCACTGGTTATGGCGAAGTACTAGAAATTAAGACCAGTATAAAGGCTCTTGTTACTACTAAAGAAGCTTCTGCGGTAGGTTTAGACTCTGCTACACTCAATGGGTCGGTTAATCCTAATAATCTTCTTTCAGAAGTTTGGATCGAATACGGAGAAACAACTAGTTATGGATCAAAGGTTATAATCGCTAATTTTAATGGTAGTGCTGAGATACCAGTTAAAGTTAAGCTTACCAGCTTAGCCGCTGGTAAAGTATATTACTTCGTTGTTAAAGTTAAAAACGAGTTAGGTGAAATTTCGGGAAGCCAGATGTCTTTTGAGACCTATGGTCTTAAAGATATTGACGGTAACCTTTACCACACCGTCGTTATTAACGGTCGAGTTTGGACAAAAGAGAACCTAAAGACTACACATTTTAATGACGGAACTTCTATCCTGAATAAAACTGCTAATGCTGACTGGAGTGCTGTTACTGGTACCGCTGAACCAGCTTATTGTTATTATGACAACAATGAAGCTAATAAAAATGTTTTTGGAGTCTTGTACAATTGGTATGCGGCTTCAAATCAAAACATTGCTCCAGTAGGTTGGCATGTGCCAACAGCTGATGAATTAGAGGAACTCATATTTTATTTGGGTGGACAATATGTCGCTGGAGGAAAAATGAAAACGACTGGTACTAGTATCTGGGAATCACCTAACACAGACGCAACCAATAGTTCTGGGTTTTCCGCTATTCCGGCTGGAGTTAGGGGGGATAGGCTCGACAATCAATTAGGAGCGTTCGGGGATTTGTATACTGATGCAGCTTTTTGGAGTTGTTCAGAATACAATTCCAGCGGAAGATTTATGTTTGTAAGCTACAACACTGCGTTCGTGCAAACACGTATGCTAGTGAGTAAATCATACGGTCATAGTTTAAGGTTAATAAAAGATCAATAAGTTATGTCTTGGTATACTTAAATAACCCTTCAATTATTGATATCAACGGCAAGTTATTGATTAGTAAAGAGATTAGTGACAACAAGATTGATATTAGTGGTTTGCAGGAGGGTGTTTATACCATAAAGTTACTGAGTAAAGATGGTATAGTTACGAGGAAATTTGTAAAGCAGTAACAACCCTTTGTAGTAAATCGCAGAAAAAACTATCATGTTTTCATGCCTACATTCGTTAGAGGCTGTAAGTAAATTACATAAAATCTAATAATAAAATTACATTCAATTGTAATCAGAAGCTGTCTGAAAAGCCAGAAAAAACCTAACCACAAAGGTCACGAAGTACATCACGAAGTTTACAAAGTATATATATTCAATACTATAACTTTGTTTTCTTTGTATATCTTTAGAGTTCTTCGTGGTTAAGTTTGACTTTAGCCTCTATTAAAACGAAATATATTAGCCTTTCATTATTAACCGAGAAAAAATCTAAATTCAATAGGTCGCAGCGATGCTGCTTCTATCTTAAATATAATCGTCTATTCTACAAATAGTTCGCAGCAATGCTGCTTTTCTAAAGTCGCATAGCGACGACCTATTTGTAGCAATTAGAGAAAAACCAAATTCAAGCCCTATTAGGCCTGCCTACCGCCTGCCAGTAGGCAGGGGCGACCTATACATTGAATGTAGTAGTATCAAGTATTTCATGAAGTTATAATATTTTAGTCGGTCAGTAGTGATTTTATAACGGATATTGTACTTGTAAAATCAGCATTACAGAATTATCTATCATTCAATAATTAGAATAGAGCTAAAAAGGTTAATTTTAGCCAAATTTTAAGCTGATGAAGAATATTATCTGCTCCTTCGTTTTATTTCTTATTGCCTCATCAACCTTTTCACAGGATTTTTGGGTAAAGCGTAATATGCGCGAATCGGTTTTGGTTGGCGATTCGGGCAAGTTTAGTATTAACCCATACGCATCGGCTTTTTTTGATGACAGGGAGTACATAAGCGATATCAAGAAAGGATATACTTATCCCGGATTTTTTATTCAACCTCAGCTAAGATATAAACCTAATAAAAAGACTAGTATTTCGGCGGGTTTTTATACTCTCTATTTTGCGGGAAATGATTCGGTGGAGCGTTTTACACCTGTGCTTTCGCTCGAGGTTAAATTGCTCGATGGGGTAGAATTGATTCTTGGAACATTGCACTCACAGCAGCTTCACTACCTACCTGAACCCCTCATGAAACCCGAAAGGTTATTCAACTCCTTAACCGATAAGCTTATTGGCTCACAACCCGAAACGGGGATTCAGTTTTTAACTGAAAAGGAGCGGTTCCGAGGCGATTCGTGGACCAACTGGGAACGATACATTAAGCAAGGAAGCCGTTTCCAAGAGGTTTTTACCATGGGCTTTGCAGCAATTGTAAAGCCAAGTACCTTCAGCAATCGGAATGGGTTAACGATCAATTTTTTTGGATTAGCCGTTCATAATGGAGGGCAAATCGACAGCTCGTACCTCGATGTTACAACAATGATAAACCTTGCAGCGGGGTTATCGTACAGGTTTCCCATTGGAACTGGGCGAAATAGTTTAGGATTGGAGACAACAGGTTTCCTCTCGACCGATAAATCGCCTAACCCAAAAAGTAAATATCTGAATGGGCATGCCATTTACCCAAAGGTATTCATTGAGGGGAATAACCTACGGGGCGAGTTAGGTTATTGGTATGCATCGAAGTTCGATAACCCGAGAGGGGAGGAGCTGTTTGGTTCGTACTCATATGTAAAACCTGATTTCGATGAGGATATCCGAAACCTCGTAACGGCAAAGATTATTTACACCGTTGAGGTTGCAAAAGGGTTTAACCTAGGGGGTAAATTCGAAACCTACTACGATACCAAATCATCAATCCTCGATTGGGCGTTTACCGTACGATTGGTTTTCTACGATTTTTTGAGGTGGTAAAATATTTAAATCGTATATGATCTTTTCAAAGCAGAGACCACCTGCAATTTATTTATGGGCATATAATTATAAAATAGTATTCGATACAATTTTTTCGACAATATGATAAATCATTCTATGGATTACTTAGCTTCTGATAACCGATACAATGACATGGTATATCGTCGGTGCGGTAATAGCGGGATTAGTTTGCCAGCCATATCGTTGGGATTATGGCATAATTTTGGTGCGGTTGATGATTTTGATAATTCCCAAAAAATCCTTCGAAGGGCTTTCGATTTGGGGATTACCCATTTTGATTTGGCGAATAACTATGGACCACCAGTTGGCTCAGCCGAGGAGACCTTGGGTAGAATGCTAGAAAAGGATTTTAGGCCTTATCGAGATGAAATGATTATTTCTACTAAGGCAGGTTACTTAATGTGGTCTGGACCTTATGGTGAGTGGGCTTCAAAAAAACATCTTGTTGCAAGTCTAAATCAAAGTCTCAAAAGGTTTAAACTAGATTATGTTGATATATTTTACTCTCATCGTCCTGATCCTAACACACCGCTTGAGGAAACAATGATGGCGCTTGATCTCCTTGTTCGTCAAGGGAAAACCTTGTACATAGGTATTTCGAATTACTCAGCTGAGCAAACTGAAAAAGCAGTTTTGATATTAAAAAGCCTTGGAACTCCTTGTCTGATTCATCAACCTCGATATTCAATGTTTGATAGATGGGTAGAGAAGGAATTGTTCGAAGTGCTTGAGCATAATAGTGTAGGAAGTATCGCATTTTCACCTTTAGCGCAAGGACTTTTAACTGATAGGTATCTTAAAGGTATTCCAGATGGATCAAGGGCATCTAAAGCTCATGGTTTCCTTTGCCCTAAGCATATTACCGATGAAATAATGGGTAAAGTGGAAGCACTCAATGCAATTGCACAATCTCGCAATCAGTCTCTTGCTCAAATGGCTATTGCTTGGTTACTTAGAGATTCAAGGGTCACATCAGTGCTTATTGGCGTAAGCACTCAAGCACAACTTGAAAACAGCGTGAAATCACTTAGTAATCTTAGGTTTTCAGCAGACGAATTAATAACGATCGATAAAATTCTTGGATAATCTTATCTGGTTATTTTATTATAGTATTTCCACCACAATACATTTTAAGCATTGGCTCTGCTTGTTTGTAACCCAGATCATATGCTTTTTTCAAATCTTCGCAACCACCTTTGTTATCAGTTAGATTTATTTTCGATATACCACGGTTGTAGTACGCTTCAGCATATTTTGGATCTTTTTGAATGATAAAGTTGTAATCGGGCAAAGCCTCTTTGTGATTTCCTTGTATAGCTTTTGATACGGCTCTGTTATAGTAGGCTTGCGCAAAGGTTTTGTCAAGTTCAATGGTGGTTGTAAAGTCTGCTATTGACCCTTTGTAGTCTTGCGATAGCGCTTTGGCAATCCCTCTACCATAGAAGGCTTTAGTATAGTTGCCACGTAGCTCAATGGCTTTGTTAAAATCCTTAATGGCTGCCCTAAAATCACCCTTCTTAATAAATGTCCCTCCCCTTAAACCGTATGCTATGCTATAACCGTTATCTATCCTGATAGCCTTATTCAAGGCATCAACCGCTTCATCAAATTTATTAAGGTAGAATTTAACCTGCCCTAGGTTGTAAAATATCTCTTTATCATTCTTATCCATTTCGGAGGCTTTGACTAAATCCAATTCTGCGCCAATAAAATCCTGTATATTCAGCTTAAAGGTTCCACGCTTTTTATACGCCTCAACGGTGGCATTGGATCCCTCAATCATCTTATCGTAATCGCTAATGGCACCCATGAAGTCGTTAAGGTGTGAGCGCGATTCGCCACGGTTATAGAATGCTTCGATATTGGACCCATCCAATTCAATGCTTTTGTTGTAATCCAACAACGCTTCATCGAATTGCATCTGAGCGGCCTTTAGTAGCCCTCGGTTGTAATATGCTTTTGCGTTTGTGCTGTCGAGTTCAATGGATTTATTGATATCCTGCAACGAATTTTCGTTCTTCTTCAACTTTCGGTACGATACCCCTCTGTTAAGGTAAAATTCTGCCACAGTAGCGTTAATCTCAATGGCTTTACTATAATCGTTGATAGCAATTGAATCATTTTTCAACCCTGCATTCGCCAAACCTCTTGCATTAAAGTAGATTGGACTTTTATTTAACCAAATTGCCTTATCGATTTTTACTATCGCTTCTGCATATCGTGTAGAGTCTAATAATAATTTCCCTTTTAAATAGGAATTTTCAGCAAACTTTGGGCGAAGTAGTTGAAGGACGATTAGTACAACTACAACAATGGAAATTCCAATAATAACGATCTTTTTCATGGTGTACAAATTTTCAGGTTGATACAAAAATAGAATTACTATCGACAAATTTGGTGTAATTCGATTAATTATAACAGTCTTTTTGCAATAATTGTTTCAAAAATTCGATTTTGGGTTTAAACATTTGACCTTAAACCTAGTCTCAATAGAAATTTCCGGAATTGATTTATATGAATGACGAATTTCATTTTTTTTCATAAAAAATATTTCAACCTTTAGAACCTAAATAAATTATTTAAGAGCGTTGAATTGATGAAAAATCAAAAATAGAATAAATCCTAACCAAACCTAAAAGTAACAAATAACCTAAGATGAGTGAAAGTAATTTAACCCAAAAGATTAAAGTTCCTGAAGCGTGGGGGTCACGTGTGGGGCTTGTACTTGCCATGGCCGGAAATGCAGTTGGCTTCGGCAACTTTCTTCGTTTTCCTGTACAAGCCGTGCAGAATGGAGGGGGTGCCTTTATTATCCCCTACCTTGTTAGCTTAGTAATTTTAGGATTACCATTGGTTCTAATAGAATGGTCAACGGGCCGTTATGGCGGAACGTTTGGCTACCACTCTACTCCGCTTATGATGCGTAGAATGGCCAATAACAAGGCCATTTGGATGTATGTTGGCGTTTTCGGTATCTTCAGTAATATTGCTATAGCATCGTATTACTGCTATATGGAGAGCTGGACCATGTCGTATGTTTACCATTCAATTGTTGGAACATTCGATGGCATGACCCAACATCAGGTTGCCTCTTTCTTTAGTGGCTATCTTGATGTAACGACATCAACAACAGGAATTCCATTCGAAGGTATTGTTTTCTTTGTTCTTTGTCTTGCCCTAAACGTTTGGATTTTAAGCAAGGGACTTAGCGGTGGTATTGAGAAGGCTGCAAAAATTGGCGTTCCACTGCTAATCGTGTTTGGTATTTTCCTTGCAATCAAAGGTATTTTCCTAAAATCAGGACAGGATGGTGCTGTGTTTGATGGGTTAACAGGTTTGAATTTTCTATGGACACCCGATTATTCTTCCCTTTCCAATCCAAAAGTTTGGCTAGCTGCGGCAGGTCAGATTTTCTTTACACTGTCCGTGGGAATGGGCTGTATTCATGCTTATGCATCGTATGTTAAAAAGAACGAGGATATTGCCTGCAATGCCATGTCGGCAGGCTTTATGAACGAGTTTGTTGAGATTGTTTTGGGTAGTTCAATTATTATACCTATTGCCATTGGGTACTTTGGAATTGATAGGGTTGTTGAACTTACTAATCTTGGTGGATTAGGGCTTGGATTTAGAACAATGCCTTTCCTATTTGAGCAGTGGGGACCAATTATGTCAGCCCTTGCTGGTGTTGCATTCTTTGGTCTATTGTTTTTTGCCGGTATCACCTCCTCCTTGGCCATGGGAACTCCGGTTGTTGGATTCTTTCAGGATGAGTTTGGATGGCGTAAGGGCAAGGCCGCTATTGGTTTTGGGATTATTACCCTTATCATTGGATTACCTACTGTTCTCTATTTCCAACAAGGTGTTTTTGATGAATATGATTACTGGGCCGGTACCGTGGCGTTATTTGTTTTTGCAATGCTTGAAGCCGTTATGTTTGCTTGGGTATTTAAGCTCGATAGGGGCTGGGAGGAGATTACCCGCGGTTCGGATATTCGTGTGCCAATCATTTTTAAATATATTCTAAAGTATGTAACACCAGTAGTACTTATCATTGTATTCGTTGCTTCGTTGATTAGACCTGCAAAGGATGATTGGGGTTCAATAGGTTTTAGTGGGTGGTCGCTTCATGGCGAAAGTATTCTAGGTCAAATTACCCATCAGGGAATTGGCCCCAATACGGCTTACTTTGCCGATAATTTCTACTCTGAGGTTGATGGAACGGTTCAGGGTGTAATCGTTGAGAATCAACGTAATTTCTTGCAAATAAATGGTACGAATGGTTCAATAACGAACTATCTGGTTGAGGATGATTTTAAGGTTTTAGTTAACCAAGGCGATCAGGTTACCAAGGGTACTCCTGTTTTTAGCGGAAGCATCACCAATAAAGTTTTCTACAGCGATATGGCTCGGATATTCCTTGTTTCGCTTTTCATTCTTATCTGCTTTATGGTTTATTTTGCATACCGTAAGCGAGTAAGAACCAATACCCTTTAATAATTAGGTAAAACATACTTTGAAACTTAATAAGTAAAAAAATGAATACATCGGCATTGGTAACATTGATATTAGTGTGGGGAGTGGTTATTTTCTATACTGGCTTCTTTTTCTATAAAGTTCTTACAGCAAAAAAGAAGGATTAGAATTTCTTTTCTGGCTTTTGTATAAAAGTTACCCCGTCCTAAACGAACGGGGTAATTTGTTTTTAGTAATCTATATATCTAAGGTTATACATATCATGCTGTTAAACATATTGAATAACATATAGATACATAATTAATTGATATATATCATCATAATTGTTGTTCAATAAATTTGTATTTATATGATAATGTTTTAATATGAAATTCTACATTTGCGCATCATAAAATATAGCCTATGAGTGGCGAATTCTTAATTCTATTCTTTATTGTAGCGGTTGTACTGGTTGGTGGAGCAATAATTTTCTCAAATTATGCAGCACCTACTTCAGAAAACGCAGTAAAGCACGATCCATACGAGTGCGGTATCCCAACAAAAGGTTTAACATGGTTGCAGTTTAACGTAGGTTATTACCTATTTGCCATTATCTTTCTTGTGTTCGACGTCGAAATTGTTTTTGTATTTCCTTGGGCTGTCGTTATGAAAGATTTAGGGATGTCAGCATTTATTGAGATTGTAATATTCTTCTTTGTACTTGTTCTGGGCCTTATGTATGCCTGGAAGAAAAAGGCTTTGGTATGGGAGTAAAAATTAAATCGATGAAGTATGAAGATTTTGAGGACAATGAAGGCCTCGAAGTCTTTAAACAATCAGGCGGAAACATCCTATTCACAACCCTCGATGGTATCATCAATTGGGGCAGAAGCAACAGCATCTGGCCTTTGACTTTTGCTACGAGCTGCTGTGGTATTGAGATGATGGCCGCTGGTGCAGCACGTCATGACTTTGCCCGTTTCGGGATAGAGGTTTACCGTGCAAGCCCTCGTCAAGCCGACGTGATTGTTGTTGCAGGAACCATTGTTCCCAAAATGGCACCCGTACTGAAACGTTTGTACGATCAGATGCCCGACCCAAAGTATGTAATCGCAATGGGAGCTTGTGCAATCTCAGGTGGACCATTCGTTAACTCATATTCAATTGTGAAAGGTGTTGATCTGATTATACCTGTGGATGTTTACGTTCCAGGCTGTCCTCCAAGACCGGAGGCATTGCTTTATGGTGTTATGCAGCTCCAACGAAAGATCAAGATGGAGAGCGCATTTAGTAAGAAAAACACAGAGGCACAGAGAACACAGAGGGATACAGAGAATAATAAATAAACTATTACACCTAGTAGATGAAAGAGGTAGAGTTTTCTATGGTAATTGTAAAGATTTTTAGAATAAGTATAAATTAACTCATTCTGAAAAAACTCCGTGCTCTCCGTGTCTCCGTGGTGAATAGTTAAAAAATAAATAATTTCATCCTGAACATATGACTAACCAGGAACTGAAAGATAGTATACTAAAGATAGAGCCTACAGCCGTTCTCGAAGAGGGTAAGCAATACCTCAATCTCACGGTAGCTTCTGATAAATGGCATAGCCTTGCTCAGCAGTTGAAAGAGAATAAAGACTTGGCTTTCGACTATCTATTTAACCTAACGGGTGTTGACTATGGTGATACCCTTGGGGTTGTTTATCATCTCGAATCAACAACATTTCATCATGTAATGGTTGTAAGGGTTTCGGCTGATAGGCAGAATCCCCAAATCCCAACCATTTGTGATATTTGGAGAACCGCTGAATTCCACGAAAGAGAAGCTTTCGATTTCTTCGGAATAAAGTTTACCAACCATCCCGATTTGAGAAGAATTTTTCTTGATGAGGAATGGAAAGGTTATCCTTTGAGAAAAGACTATGATTCTAGTTTGAATCAAAGTTATTAGAATTTAGAAGTGCCTTGAGTACTTAAAGTGCCTAGAGTGCCTAAAGTTGAAAGAAATGGATAATAAGGAATTTAGTAAGCAACTTGAAGCGAGAACAAAGAAGTTTGCGATTGAAATAATAAGGTTATCATCCTCTTTACTAAACACACCGGAAGGTAAAGTGATAAAATATCAGATTACAAAATCAGGAACTAGCATAGGCGCAAATTATAGAGAGGCGAATAGAGCAAGAAGTAAAGCAGATTTTAAGAATAAAATTACAATAAGTGAAAGTGAAGCAAGTGAAACAGCATTTTGGTTAGAAATAATTAAAGAGATGAATTGGGTCGATGAACATAAGGTTCAATCATTACTAACTGAAACTAATGAACTTCTTGCAATATTCACATCAATTGGGAGTAAACTAAAATAAATAGGTGCTCAAATAACTTTAGGCACTCTAGGCACTTTAGACACTTTAGGCACTTAACTATGACTGAAGAAATTATCATAAAAGAAGCACCGGAGCAAGAGATTTCCATTAACATGGGACCTCAACACCCATCAACGCATGGTGTGTTGCGACTTGTTCTTTCGCTAAAAGGTGAAATGGTTCAAAAAGTTGAACCACATTGCGGTTATATCCATCGTGGAATCGAGAAGATGACCGAATCAATGACCTATCAGCAAATCATTCACCTTACCAATAGACTCGATTATCTATCTGCTCATATGAACAACGCGGCAGTTTGCCTAGCTGTTGAGAAAGCACTTGATATCGAAGTACCTGAAAGGGTTAAAGTAATTCGTACTATTATCGAGGAGTTAGCAAGGATTGCTTCGCATCAACTTTGGTGGTGCTCGTTCGGTATGGACCTTGGAGGTTTAACCTGTTTCTTCTACGGACTTCGCGATAGAGAGAAAATCCTAGATATTTTTGAGGAGACTACAGGTAGTCGTTTAATTCAGAGCTACAATTGCCCTGGAGGTTTGATGGCTGATTTACATCCTGACTTCCAAAGAAAAGTTAAAGAGTTTATAGTTTATTTCCGCAAGTTACTTCCTGAGTATGATGAATTGCTTTCGGGCAACATTATCATGATGGAAAGATCCAAGGGAATTGGTGTTATGACTAAGGAGCAAGCCATTTCATACGGTATGACTGGCCCATCTGGTCGTGGTAGCGGATTCTCTTGTGATGTTCGCAAGCATCATCCATATCATGCTTATGACAAAGTAAAATTCAACGAGGTCTTACGTACCGAGGGAGATACCTATGCTCGTTATATGGTTCGTATCGATGAGATGCGTGAATCGATGAATATCATTGAGCAATTAATTGACAATATTCCTGCAGGTGACTTCGCAGTTAAAATGAAGCCGATTATCAAACTACCTGAAGGCGAATATTATCAAAGAGTTGAGGCTGCTCGTGGTGAGTTTGGGATATATATCATAAGTAAAGGAGAAAAATATCCATATAGGATGAAATTCCGTTCACCTAACTTTAGTAATCTTTCAGCCCTTGATGCATTGACTAGAGGCCATAAGATTGCCGACCTTGTTGCGATAGGTGGCTCACTTGACTATGTAATTCCTGATATTGACAGATAATCAACCGATAGAATACGAACGTTATGCCATTTACCTTTAGTATCTACGACTTTACAGGCTTTACCCAATGGATTGATGCAACTTTAAGAGGAGCGTGCTCCCCGTTTTGGGCTGTCCTTTGGGAAATGGTTATTGTAGGAGTGTTATTCCTGGCATTCTACGCAGTTGTTGGGTTATACTTGGTGTATGCCGAACGTAAAGTTTGTGCATTTATCCAAAATCGCGTTGGACCTAATAGGGTAGGCCCCTATGGTTTTTTCCAAACCATTGCCGACCTTATTAAGCTCCTTATGAAGGAGATAATTTCCATTCGCGAAGCCGACAAATTGCTTTTTAACCTTGCTCCATTCATTGTAATTGTAACATCATTCCTTGCTTTAGCCGCAATTCCTTTTGCAAAAGGTCTGCATCCAATCGACCTGAATATCGGGGTCTTTTATGTGATGGCCATTTCATCGATGGGCGTTGTTGGTATTTTGCTTGCAGGATGGTCGAGTAATAGCAAATACTCATTGCTTGGTGCAATGCGTAGCGGTGCACAGATTATCAGCTATGAGCTTTCGGTTGGTATGGCACTTGTTACCATGTGCGTGCTAGCAGGTAGTTTGCAGCTTTCGGTTATTGTTGAACAGCAGAGAGACCTATGGTTTATTTTCAAAGGGCATTTTCCTGCAGTTACAGCATTCATCATTTATATGATTGCAGCAACAGCAGAAACTAACCGTGGTCCATTCGACCTTGCTGAGGCTGAATCAGAATTAGCAGCGGGTTTCCATACTGAATATTCGGGGATTAAGTTTGCATTCTTCTTCCTTGCCGAGTATATGAATATGTTCATCGTAGCATCTTTAGCCGCAACAGTTTTCTTGGGTGGTTGGATGCCATTTCATATTCCTGGTCTCGAAAGTTTTAACCATGTAATGGATTTTATTCCTCCTGTGCTATGGTATATTGGTAAAACTGCTTTTATCATATTACTTATGATGTGGTTTAAGTGGACATTCCCCCGCTTACGTATCGACCAACTTTTAAATCTTGAGTGGAAGTTCTTACTCCCAATCAGCTTGGTCAACATACTTATAATGGCATTCATTGTCTTAATGGGTTGGTATATTGGATTATGAGAGAAATAATTAATTACTTCAAAAGCATATTCTTCGCCCTCAAGTCCCTTTGGACTGGGATGAAGGTAACGGGGTCTTATTTTTTTAGACCTTGGACGATAATTACCCAACAGTATCCTGAGAATCGAAAGACTCTTAAGATGTTTGAGCGTACCAAGGGCGAATTGGTAATGCCTCATAACGACAAGAATGAGCATCAGTGTACTGCTTGCGGTATATGTCAGATGAACTGCCCCAATGGGACTATTGCGATAACATCGTTAAGCATAGAAACCCCTGATGGCAAGAAGAAAAAGGCGCTCGATAAGTACATTTATAACCTTGGTATGTGCACATTCTGCGGACTATGCGTAAAGGTTTGTCCATCGGATGCAATCGTGTTTTCGAATAAGTTTGAGCATGCCGTTTTCAATAAGAACAAGCTTGTGAAAACTCTAAATAAAGAAGGTTCAACCTTAAAGAAAGGGGTCGAATAATGGAAATCACAGTAAACCACTTAATGTTTGGCCTGTTTGCGGCTATGATTATGGTCTTCTCGATTCTTACAGTTACAACTCGTAGAATATTGAGAGCTGCTACCTTTCTACTCCTAGTATTAGTTGCTACCGCAGGGCTATACTTTATGCTTAACTATCAGTTCATGGCAGGGGTTCAGCTTACGCTATATGCTGGGGGTATTGTTGTTCTAATTATCTTCTCGATATTACTAACTAGCCATATCAGTCAGAAATTTGAACCGGTAGGTTGGAAAAAAGCATATTTTTCGGCTCTTGCCTCAATTGCTGGTGCAATTCTATGTATTACTACCATTCTTCAGCACAAATTTCAAGCAACCACAGAGGCTGCTAAGGAGATTGATATGAAGTTAATTGGTAATAGTATGCTCAGCACCGATAGGGATGGCTATGCTTTACCATTCGAGGTAATCAGTGTTCTATTGTTAGCCGCAATGATTGGGGCTATTGTTGTTGCTAAACGTAAGAAATTAAAAGAATAAGCTATGCTAAACGCAGGTATACCAATGGAGGCCTTTTTAGTGGTAAGCACGCTGATGTTTTTTGCGGGTGTTTACGGTTTCCTCACACGTCGGAATTTGATAACGATACTGATGTCGGTGGAGCTAATTCTGAACTCGGTGAATATTAACTTTTTAGTATTCAATCGGTTTCTCTATCCCGATAAACTTCAGGGTCATTTCTTCTCGCTATTTATTATAGCGATTGCTGCAGCCGAAGCTGCCGTTGCCATTGCGATTATTATTAATATTTACAGACACTTCAACACGATTAACGTTGAGGATGTCGATAAGATGAGATATTAAAATCTGTCATCTCCAAATACTTAAACTATGTCAGGTTTTCAGTACGCCGTATTAATTCCGATAATTCCCTTTCTAATGTTCCTATTAATAGGACTAGTTGGGCATAAAATGAAACCTGCTTTGGCTGGTTTAATCGGTACAACAGGTTTGTTTATATCGACCGTTCTCTCGTATATTACCGCTTACCAATACTTTTTTGTATCGGGTAAGGTTGACGGGGTATATCAAAAAATAATTGCTTTCAACACGGTTTGGCTACAGCTAACCGATAAGCTGCACATCGATATGGGAGTAATGATTGACCCCATATCAGTGATGATGCTAATTGTTGTAACCACAGTTTCCTTGATGGTGCATATCTACAGCAACGGATATATGAAAGGAGAACGTGGATTCCAACGTTTCTTCGCATTCCTTGGCCTGTTCAGCTTCTCGATGCTTGGTTTAGTTTTAGCAACCAATATCTTCCAAATGTATATCTTCTGGGAGTTAGTGGGAGTTTCATCGTTCTTGCTAATCAGCTTTTACTACGATAAACCGAGTGCCGTTGCTGCAGGAAAAAAGGCATTCATCGTTACCCGTTTTGCTGACCTTGGTTTTTTGATTGGTATTCTATTGCTATCATACTTCACCCAAACATTTGATTTTGTAACGTTAACAAGCCCTGGATGTCCTGCTATTGCTCAAGCAGCAGGTGTTACTTTTATGGGGGCTTCAGTTGTTACAATAGCTCTTGTGCTGATGTTTATGGGAGGTGCTGGTAAATCGGCGATGTTCCCGCTACATATTTGGCTACCCGATGCCATGGAGGGTCCAACCCCTGTTTCAGCTCTTATTCACGCTGCAACCATGGTTGTTGCTGGTGTTTTTCTAGTCGCTCGACTATTCCCAATATTTGCATTAACATCTCCTGATGCTTTAACCATTGTTGCGTATGTAGGAGGTTTTACTTCACTGTTTGCAGCTGTTATAGCATGTACTCAGAATGATATTAAACGAGTTTTAGCTTACTCAACCATATCGCAGATTGGTTATATGATGCTTGCCCTCGGCGTTTCAGGTTATGGTGGTCATGATGGTCTTGGTTTTATGGCAGGAAACTTCCACCTGTTCACACACGCGATGTTTAAAGCGTTACTATTCCTTGGTGCTGGTTCAATAATCCATGCTGTTCATAGCAACCTGATGACCGAGATGGGGGGTTTGAGAAAATATCTACCTATAACCCACATTACTTTCCTTATTGCCTGTTTAACCATTGCTGGTGTTCCATTCCTTTCAGGTTTCTTTAGCAAGGATGAGATTTTAACTGCCGCATATCATCACGATAAGATTTTATTCTTTGTAGAGTATGCAGTTGCTGGTTTAACAGCATTCTATATGTTCCGTTTATACTTCAATGTTTTCTGGGGAGAGGATAGACATTATCATCATACACCTCATGAGTCTCCACTAATCATGACTTTGCCATTGATGTTCCTTGCTTTTGCATCGATATTTGCAGGATATATTCCATTTAGCGAGTTAGTAACATCTGATGGAGCAGCATTTGAGGCACATATTGAAATGCCGATTGCAGCAGCATCTGTAGGAATTGGTCTTCTAGGAATATTTGTTGCTTGGTTCATGTATATGAAACCTAAGGATGCTCCTGCCAAGATGGCCACAATGTTTAAGCATGTCTATAAATGGTCGTACAATAAGTTTTATATGGACGAGGTTTACCTTTTTGTTACCAAAAAGATAATCTTTAATTATATCTCAAAACCGGTTGCTTGGTTCGATAGGCATGTAGTTGATGCTACCATGAACGGATTTGCTTGGGCAACTAACTATGCATCATATCATATTAGAGAGTTACAATCAGGTCAGCTTCAGAAATATGCTTTTGTATTTATTTCTGGCGTGCTAGTTTTGGTTCTTTCGTTCGTGTATTTTTTCATGAACTAGGTTGTGGGAGGGAAGATGGAAGAATGGAATGTGGGAAGGATGGAATACTGGAAGAGGTGCAGGTAGGGGATTGGAAGAATGGAATGATGGAATAGTGGAAGAGCGGCAACAAGGGATTATGAATAATACGGAGTGTAATATTGTAAGAATATAAATGCTAAGGATTCTTTTCTATTACCAAAAAAATGAAGAGTTTGTTTTATAATAAATAAAAATGAAAAGAAATAGGAATGTTAGTTCGAATAAAAGGAATGAAACGAGGACGTTTGCTCTTGGGTCTTCCATTATTCCAACATTCCATTATTCCTTTTTTCACTTAATTAACCGATTTTAACAGCATAACCATGGGTATACTATCATTTCTGGTATTAATACCAACGATTACGATAATCGCGATACTGTTTACCAACGACAAGAAACAGGCTCGGCTTGTATCAGCAATTGGTACGGGTATTCAGCTAGTACTCGCAGGAGTTCTTGTTTGGATGTATCTTACGGAACGTTCTGCAGGTAATACTGCTGCAATGCTTTTTACGCAGGATTTCATGTGGTATCCAAACCTTAATATTCACTATGCAGTGGGTGTTGATGGAATATCAGTGGCGATGATAGCACTTACTGCTGTTGTTCTTTTTGCTGGGATATTCGCATCGTGGGAGGTTGAATTTCTAAATAGAGAGTTTTTCATTTCGCTTATCTTATTATCAGGTGGGGTATTCGGATTCTTTATCTCTCTCGATTTGTTTACCATGTTCCTGTTTTACGAACTTGCGGTTATTCCGATGTACCTGCTGATTGGTATTTGGGGTACAGGTCCTAAAGAGTATTCGGCAATGAAGTTGACCCTAATGCTTATGGGCGGTTCAGCGCTGCTTCTAGTAGGATTACTTGGTATCTATATGAACTCAGCTCCTGCTGGTCAGCCATTAACTTTCAATCTACTCGAAATTGCTAAAGTAACTATACCCATTGAGGCACAACGACTATTCTTTCCATTAACATTTGTTGGCTTTGGAGTTCTTGGTGCGTTATTTCCACTACACACTTGGTCGCCTGATGGTCATGCCTCTGCGCCAACCGCGGTTTCGATGCTACACGCGGGTGTGTTGATGAAACTTGGAGGTTACGGCTGCTTTAGAGTTGCCATGTACCTAATGCCTGAAGCCGCACATGAAATGGCTTGGATATTTATCATTTTAACCACCATCAGCGTTGTTTATGGTGCTTATGGTGCAATCGTGCAGAAAGACCTTAAATATATCAATGCTTATTCTTCAGTTAGTCACTGCGGACTTGTAATCTTCGCTTTGCTGATGATGAATAAAACATCAATGGACGGTGCAATTCTACAGATGATTTCACACGGTTTGATGACAGCCCTTTTCTTTGCTTTAATCGGCATGATTTACGGACGTACTCATACTCGAAATATCTACGAAATGGGCGGCTTGATGAAAGTTATTCCTTTTCTATCGGTTGTTTATGTAATTGCTGGTCTTGCATCACTTGGTCTTCCTGGTTTAAGCGGATTCGTTGCCGAGATGACCGTATTTGTTGGTGCGTTCCAACACGCTGATACTTTCCATAGAGTTGCCACAATTATTGTAACAACATCAATCGTTGTTACTGCTGTATATATTCTAAGAGTTGTCGGAATTCTACTTCTTGGTCCGATAAAGAACGAGGAGTTCAATCATTTTAAGGATGCTAAATGGTTTGAGAAACTTTCAACCATTACACTTTTAGTAATGATTGCAGCAATTGGTTTGGCTCCACTTTGGCTATCGAATATGATTCAGCATAGCCTTATTCCAATTATTCAAAAATTAGCTGTAACAACAGGGATTTAATCTATTGATACTATGAACTTGAATAGTTTTCTTTTAATGCGCCACGAGATTGTTCTAATAGCCGTTGCGCTTATTATACTGATAGCCGAGATATTCACCTCGGACCAGAACAAAGGACGTATCCGTGGACTGGCTATTATCCTATTTGCCCTGAATACCATCATTGGATTTTTTCCTGCTGAAACAGGAACTCTTTTTGGTGGGATGTTTACCACAATTCCTTTGCATATCGTTGTTAAGAACATTTTAAACATCGGTACGCTGATTGTGCTCATCCAATCGAATGCATGGCTTAAAACCGAAGAGAATAGCGATAAATTCCCCGAGTTTTACGTTCTGTTGATATCAACCCTTGTGGGGATGTTCTTTATGATTTCGGCAGGCGATTTCTTGATGTTCTATTTAGGCTTAGAACTTGCAACAATTCCTTTAGCAGCACTAGTTGCTTACGACCGTTTCCGCAGTCAATCTGCCGAGGGCGGTATTAAGCTGATTCTATCATCAGCATTCTCATCAGGAATAATGCTTTACGGTATTTCCATGATTTATGGTATGTACGGCAGCATCTATTTCGATATGCTTAGCCCTGCAATGGCCATGAATAGCTTAACAATCCTTGCATTTATATTCTTCTTTGCAGGAATGGCCTTTAAAATCTCGTTGGTACCATTCCATCTATGGGCAGCCGATGTTTACGAGGGTGCTCCTGTAAATGTAACCTCATACCTTTCGGTAATATCAAAGGGAGCAGCAGTATTTATTCTTACTGTTATCCTTTTCAAGGTATTCCCAACCATATCTGATTTATGGCAAAAAGTTGTATGGGTTATTGCGGTAATGACCATGACCATTGGTAACCTATTCGCCATTCGTCAACAGAACTTGAAACGATTCATTGCATTTTCGAGTATCTCACAGGCAGGTTTCTTCCTATTAGGTGTGATTGGTGGAAATGAGATGGGTATGACGGCCATCGTTTACTACATGTTGGTATACATCTTCTCAAACCTTGGTGTTTTTGGTGTAATTGCAATTATATCGAACAAATCGGGTAAGGAGAATATGGACGACTACAATGGTCTTTACCATACCAACCCGATGCTCAGCTTAACCATGATGCTTGCATTGTTCTCGTTGGCAGGTATTCCTCCCGTTGCTGGTTTCTTTGGTAAATTCTTCCTCTTCACCGCAGCAGCGCAGAAAGGTTTCTATATCCTTGTATTAATTGCCACAATCAACACAATCGTATCATTGTATTACTATCTACTTATTGTAAAGGCAATGTTTATCAATAAGAGCGAAACCCCAATTCCTTACTTCAAGAGCGATTTTTACACCAAACTTGGTTTAGGTATTTGTATTGCTGGTCTTGTTATTGTAGGTTTTGCAAGCGGTATCTGGGAGATGATAGCAAAGTTGGCTTTTGGGATGTAATTTAAAAGTTGATAAGCTAATAAGTTGACAAGTTAATAAGTAATTCTACAAAATAATTCAGGGCACAATTCGAAAGGGTTGTGCTTTTTTGTTTAATTTAAAACAAATATCATTTTTATCTCCTCAAAAATGTTATACTTTGAAGCCCAAAATAAAACGTAAAACTATGAAAAGGTTAGCTTACATACTTAGTATATCAATTACCTTATTTGCAGTAAATATAGGTAATGCATGTACTATTATTGTTGCTGGAAAAAAGGCAACGGTAGATGGTTCTGTACTTGTATCACACTCCGATGGTGGAGCCGACTGCCGTTTTAGGGTAATTCCTCGAATGACATTCCCAAAGGGATCAAAGGCACCTGTTTACTGGGGCATTCAGGATATCAGACCCTCTATGGACAGCCTTGGTAAAATTATTGGGTATATTCCGCAGGTTGAGCAAACCTACTCATATATCCACTCAGCTCTTCCCCATATTAACGAGTATCAGCTTGCCATTGGTGAGAGCACTCTTAGCCAGCGCGAAGAGCTAAAGTTCAAATTCGGCGAAGGCGAACAGATAATGACCGTTGAGCAGGCTCAGATTTTTGCTCTACAGCGTTGTAAAACGGCTTTAGAAGCAGTAACGCTTATTGGTAAATTAATGGAAGAGTATGGTTTTCTCCCTTCATGCGTTGACGAGTCTGAAGCGCTTGCCATTGCTGATGCGAATGAGGTATGGATATTTGAAGTGTTCGGAGTAGGTGCGTGGAAAAAATCGAGTGGTCAGCCAGGATGCCTTTGGGCAGCTATACGCGTTCCCGACGATCATGTTGCTATGATTCCCAATTGGAGCACAATTAAAGAGATTGATACTACTCGCAACGATTGCATGGCTTCGCCAAACTACAAGCAGTTTGCTATCGATAAGGGTTGGTATAACCCTGCTAAGGGCGAACCTTTTATTTGGCAGAAAGTATATGCCCCAATTGCCCGAGAATGGGCAACAGCAAGATTTTGGCTTTTCTACTCAACATATGCACCTGGGCTAGCAAAGTATCCTGAGCGTAAAATTAAATCCCCTTTCGATGGAATGAACCCATATGTTCAGTATGTTGAGGAGTTGGATATGTATCCATTCTCTGTTAAACCAGTAAATCAGATTTCACATAAGGATATATTTAGCTTTTTTAGATCAACTTTCGAAGGGACAATCTATGATATGACTTCCGATCCTGATTGGTATATTCCTGGTCCCGATGGTAAAATGGTGCTTAGCCCATTGGCAACTCCATTCCCAACTAGGGAAATGCAAAAACTCCTCGACCTTAACTGGCGTAGAAATGTGGCTAGAGGAGGTTTTGGGATGGTTGCTCAGCTACGTTCATGGTTGCCTCCAAGTATTGGCGGCATTTACTGGGTTTATCTTGATAATCAGGTTGTTTCACCATTCGTTCCTATTTACGCTGGGGTAACCAAGATTAATCCGCTTTATCAAACCTATGATCCTAAAAAATATAGCGATAAATCGGCTCGATGGGCATACGACTTTGTCGATAACCTCATGTATTTGAAATGGCAGGATGCCTGGAAGGATGTAAAACCTGTTCGTGATTCACTTGAAAATGCCACATTTATTGAGATGGTTGATATTGAGAAGAAAGCGCTAGAATTGCATAAAAAAAACCCCGAAAAGGCCAATCAGCTGCTTACCGAATATGTTTGGAAAAAGATGGATCAAAGTGTAGATGCTTATGTACAATTACGCAACCTCCTTTTGATGAAATATACAAACAATAAGCAGGGGATAAATTTTTAATATAACGTGAGATCGATATAAGAATGCTTATTATATCATTATTTATTAGTGCTTTAATGCCAAAATTTCTCCCATCAAAGCAAAATATTGATAATATAGCATTTAAATTGTTTCTTACGTTGAACTGACGTTAATATACGTTGTAAGAAAATCAAAAAGGCATGATTCGAATGGATCATGCCTTTTTTAATGATTTTTTTAAGCCATAAGAGAAAATAAATATAAAATTAAAGAGCCAAAAAACATGATCAACTAAAGTTTAAATAGGATATGCTGATTAAGTGTTAAAACGCAGAAATGTAAAGTAACGTGAGTTCGATATAAGAATGCTTATTATATCATTATTTATTAGTGCTTTAATACCAAAATTATGTTTTTGGAAGACTGGAAGACTGGAATATTGGAGTTACTTCTAACTTATTTCTTCCAATATTCCATTTTTCCATCATTGGCTACGCCGAACTAGCTGCGCTGAGCTCACTCCGTTCGGTTCGCAAGCTCAGTTCCATTTCTCCAATCAAAGCAAAATATTGATAATATAGCATTTAAATTATTTCTTACGTCGAACTGACGTTAAAATATTACAACAATTCTTTGCTGTGTAAGCGCAAGCATTCTTTATGTAAAAGCCTAAAATACGTGCACTTGTTATTCTAATTTTAATCCCGTAGGGATGACATTATGGTAGAAAGTATAGCTGGGAACAGATGAAATGCCGTAGGCATGACATTATTCTCTGTTCTATCTACTTTATAATGTCGATCCTATGGAGTTAAAATACTACATTGATACATTTTCTACCATAATTTCACCCCTCTGAGGTTTTTTTTAATGGTTTCATAAACCTATTTGTGACTTAATCAACAGATCCTAAATATAACTCATCGTTAGCTGGACTGATGTTATAGAATTTGAAGAATGTTATTGTAGAGGGAAATAGCCTTTAGATTGTTTATATAAAAAAATAACTTTCATCAAAAAAGATGATTTATTTTCATTTTCTCATGAGTACAGTTTACTTTTACATATGCTCGTTTAATTACAAACCTACTGATAATGAGTGATAATCCAAATCCGATTGAGATAGATGAGATAAGCAAAGCTTACCTTGAGTATTTAGAAAACTATACTAATAGGAATTGGGATAAAATGGTTGATAAATTCTCATCAGCTATGACCATGTTTGGCACAGGAATCGATGAGAATGCTTTCTGCATTGAAGATACATTAAACCTATTCAAGCGAGAGTATAAACAAACAGGTGGTATTAAATACATCGTAAAGGCGTTGGAAGTTTTCCCCCTTTCAGATAGTCTTGCTTACATTTTAGCAATTATTGACATGTGGTTTGACTGTCCTTCGGGTATTTACGACAGCTCCAACAACCGAACCACTGCAATTCTAAAAAAAGAGGATGGGGAATGGAGAATAGTTCATGGACACTGGTCGCAACCGACATCTGAGCAAGAGGAGGGTGAAAGTATTCCACTTAAGGCTCTTAAACAGAGGAATAAGAAATTATTAAAGGAAATTGAGGAAAGAACAAGAGAGATAGAGGAGCAGAATCGAAAACTAACATGCCTAAATAGCACAAAGGATAGACTTTTCTCTATTATTGCACATGATTTAAAAAGCCCCTTTAACTCATTTATAGGGTTTACTGATTTAATGCTTGCCAATTTTGATAAAAACTATAGCAATCCAGATTACTTTAAAATGCGTTTAGGTATCCTTCAAGAGAATGCCCATACACTTTACAATATCACTGAGAATTTACTTGATTGGTCTCGTTCACAATGTAATGAGATAGTAGTTAATAAAAGAGATTTTAATTTATATGACATAGTCAACCATCAAATTCAAATTTTCGACCAACAAATTGGCAAAAAAGGAATTTTCATTCAAAACCTTATAAAAAAAGATACAATAGTTCGCTCTGATATAGATATAATGGCCATTATAATTCGAAATTTTATATCAAATGCCATCAAGTATTCTAGCAACAACCAGGTTGTAACTATTTCCTGCGATCAGCTTAATTCAAGTACAAATATTATTATTCAAGATCAAGGGATAGGAATGTCGGAAGAGCAGCTACATAAATTATTTATAGATTTTCAAAGTACTCCCGGAACCAATAACGAAAAGGGTACTGGACTTGGTCTGAAAATATGCAGAGAGCTGATCGATAGGATCGATGGTAGATTAGAAATCCAGTCAGTACAGGGAAAGGGATGTAAAGTTATAATGACTTTACCTAACCCTTAGAAATACTAACATCAGTAACATCATCGTTAAACTTAGCTTCTATCTACGCTTTTCTAAATAGGAGTCTGCTGATTAAGTGTTAAAACACAGAAATATAAAACATTACAACATTTTTTTGTCGTGTAAGCGCAAGCATTTTTTATGTAAAAGCCTAAAATACGTGCACTTGTTATTCTAATTTTAATCCCGTAGGGATGACATTATGGTAGAAACTATAGCTGGGAACAGATGAAATGCCGTAGGCATGACATTATTCTCTGTTCTATCTGCTTTATAGTGTCGCTCCTATGGAGCTAAAATACTACATTGATATATTTTTTACCATAATTTCACCCCTCTGGGGTTTGTTTTTAATGGTTTCATAAACTTAAACTTATCAGCAGACCCTAAATAGAACTTTTTTAATCACTCAGATTTCATAATTGAGAACGTACTCGATGGGTTTTAAATCCAAGTCGATAATATTTCATGACTTTTCTTTTTTAGATTTAGATTTTATTCCCTCAATCCATTTCTTAGCCTCAATCAAAGTAGAGGTATCGAGCCAATGACCTCCATTAAATGACTTTAAAGTGACATTATACCCATATTTTGTAAGTATTCTCTGTGCTTCTTTTGCTTCATTAATGTTGACTTGAGGGTCTATCGTGCCATGCCCGATAAAAATTGGAATTTTTAATTCTGCATTATAAATTTCAGCAGCACTTAGCATTTCAATAGGATTTCGTGCTCCGAAACAGATTATCCCATTTATCAGATTAGAAGTTTTAATACCAGTCATGTAAGCCAAAGCACCACCTTGAGAATGCCCTATTAGGTAAACCTCTGAGATTTTATATTGAGTTTTAATATCATCAATTACACTTATGATATATTCAATTGCGAATGGATCTGCTTTTTCCCAAAGTTTCTTATCATTGGTTAACAGAAACCAGCTATAGGCTGGGCTGTTTAATTCTAGTAGTTTTCTTTGATATGGTCCTTGTGGTGCAGCAAAAAAAAAGTTTGATGCATCCATTATGTCTCTCACGGCCATGTACGACTCTGCATTCCCTCCATTACCATGAAGAATCACAATTAATGGATATGCTTTTGTTGAATCGTAATTATTGGGCTGTCTTACCCTACATTTTATCGCTACTTTACACTCTACAAAAAATGATTCCCCCCTTTCTTTTTGTATTTTTTGAGCATTATTCAATACTTGCCTGATTTTCTCATTGTTTTTATGGGGTATCCAGGTAGAGTCGGATAGCAGGGTTTGAATATCGTTTAAACCAGCATCCAAGGCAAACTGTAATGCTTCAGCTGCTTGAATGGGTTTTCTCAAATACGCATAGCAACGAGCAAGGTTGTAAAGAGTTGTAATATCATTTGGTTTATGATGAAGTATCTCTAAGTACTTTTTAGCTGCTTCTTTGTATTTTTTTTTCTCAAACTCAATTTTTGCTTCAAAATTAGTTTGAGAAATGTTTTTTGATAGAAATAGTAATTCTTTAGAAACAGTTACATCTTGTCCAATAGCATCATAGCTAGCATTAATAATTATGCCCAATACGATAAGTAGAGATAATATGTACGTTGTATATTTCAAATTTTATAAATGAAGGATACGCTATTTATTGTAATCTACTAGCATTGCACAGTTAACCTTGGTAATCTCTTTACAAATTTCGAAGTTGCAATTAGCTGTTACATCATTAATGGTGTGGTAGTATGGATCGTCAGCATCAGTGGTAAAGTATATGGCTTTATAGCTATTTAAATAGAAAGAATAGCTATCGCTATACTTTTGGTAATAGTTATCATTTATTGTTTCTAGCAAAGTGTACAGATTGCAATAATCTTGCGCTTTTTCTCTAATTTCTGTTGATATATTATAATCGAGAATATTTACTCGCATGTTATTCGAGCTTACTGGCCAATATGCAATCATATCGTTATTAAGCATGAATTTGATGTTCTTTGTTTCGTATCGTGCTTTTTCAGCATAATCGGTACTTCCATATAACCCAAACTCTTCGGCAGCAAATGCGATAAATTCAATGGTAGATTGTGGGTTAAATCCCTGCTCCTTTAATACTCTAGCAACTTCAAGGGTAGCTGCGACACCGCTTGCATTATCATTTGCTCCCGGAGCAGTAGTATATGCTCCATCATTTCCGATTATACTATCGTAGTGACCACCCATTACATAAACCCAGCTTGGGGTAACCGAACCCTCAAGCGTAGCAATAACATTATACTGCCAAGTATAGTAAGTTTGGCTCCATCTGGTTGTCAATGAAACATAGAATGAATCAAGCTTTGCATTTGTGTACCCATAGCTGATAAAACGATCCCTAATTCTTTTTGCAACAGCTTTTCTATCATCATTTACAGCAAACCTTGACCCCATATCTTCAAGCCACTGAACCTTTTTCTCTAGGCTGTCAGCATTTATTTCGTCAACCAAATCCTTAACATTTTGGTCAAAAATAGGAATATCAGGTTTATAATAGCTATCGTTTTCATCCTTACAGCTATTTGCAATTAAAGCAAACAATGAAATCGTAACTATTAATTTGATATGTTTAGAGTTTTTCATAACGTTTTAATTAGTATAGGAACTTATCGTAAGGATACCTTGTGGTATGTATTTCCCTAACTAAAGAATAAATTTTTTGACGAAACTCCTCAACATTAGTTTTGTGCTTTGCTGATATGAAGATTGCAGGAGTACTACTTTTTGCCATCCAGCTGTTTTTAAGCTCTTCTAGGCTGAAATTTTCTTTACTCCTGGGTGAAAGGTCATCTTCGTCCTTTTTTACCCAGCTATAGGCATCTATTTTGTTGAAAACAAGAAGAGTTGGTTTGTCGGCAGCCCCAATTTCTTGCAGGGTTTTAACAACAACATTAAGCTGGTCCTCAAAAACAGGGTGAGATATATCTACAACGTGTAGGAGTAAATCAGCTTCTCGAACCTCATCGAGCGTAGATTTGAACGATTCAACCAGCTGGTGGGGCAGCTTGCGGATAAATCCAACTGTATCCGATAAAAGGAAAGGAAGGTTTTCAAAAACAACCTTACGTACAGTAGTGTCAAGCGTTGCGAATAGTTTATTCTCGGCAAATACCTCCGATTTGCTTATCATGTTCATTATGGTTGATTTGCCAACATTGGTATAGCCCACAAGCGCAACACGTACAATGCTTTCCCTGTTCTTACGCTGAGTGGACATCTGTCGGTCGATCTTTTTTAGCTCTTCCTTTAGCTTCGATATCTTTTCTCGAATAACTCGGCGGTCGGTTTCTATTTCAGTTTCACCGGGACCTCTCATCCCGATTCCACCCCGCTGACGTTCAAGGTGAGTCCAAAGTCGGGTAAGCCGGGGTAAAAGAAATTGGTACTGAGCTAATTCAACCTGAGTTTTTGCATAGGCTGTTTTTGCACGCTGAGCGAATACATCAAGAATTAGGTTTGTTCTATCCATTATCCTTCTCTCGAACTCTTTCTCAAGATTTCGGAGTTGAGTAGGAGTGAGCTCATCGTCAAAAATTATTAGATCAATCTCATGCTCATCGGCGTATTCCTTTATCTCAATCACCTTCCCTGAACCTATAAATGTTTTAGGGTTTGGGGTATCAACTTTTTGTAGGAATCGTTTTTTGGTCACTGCGCCAGCCGTTTCGGCTAAAAACTCAAGTTCCTCAAGGTAATCGTTTACCTCTTCATCCGATTGTTTCTGAAGAATTACGGCAACCAGGATTGCCGTTTCGGCATTGCGAGTTGTTAGTATTGGGCTTGACATTTAATCGAAGTTAAAAAGTAAAGTGTTAATAATTAAGTAGAGACAAATATAGTACATTGAATTAAACATCTAATCACTGCATTTCAAGTGATTCAAATAAAAAAACCCTGATACTAATATCAGGGTTTTTAAATATACTTGGTTTAGAATTATTGAAGCACGAAGGTAATAGGGAACGTGTAGGATACACGAACCGGTTTACCTCTTTGCTTACCAGCATTCCATCTTGGAGATGATTCGATAACGCGAACCGCTTCTTTGTCAAGAGCAGGGTCAACGCCACGGATAACTCTAACGTTCGAAAGTCGGCCATCAGGTTCAATTACGAACTGAACGAATACACGACCTTGAATGCCGTTTTCAGCAGCAACCTCAGGGTATTTCATGTTCTGAGCAACCCAAGCACGGAATTCATTTGCGTCCCCACTTCCGAAACTTGGCATTTCCTCTACAACAAGGAATACCTCTTCCTCTTTTACCTCTTGTACCTCTTCCTTAACCTCTTCAACTACTTCAACTACAGCCTCATCGGTGGTTGATTCGCTAACCTCATCGACAGTAGCTAGGGCTGATTTATCATCAACCTTAACCGAGTCAACAATTATAGGCGCTACGTACTTAACAACAGTCTGTGTTTCAGCAGGAGGTGGTGGTGGAGGTGGTGGAGCAATCTCTTGGTTTGGCTGGTCAAGCTGTTCCATCTCAGCTGTAACCGCTTTCTCCTCTTTTTGATGCCTACGTTCGTTAACAGAGGCCATTACGTATGGAGTTATAATTGCGCTGCCTAGGATTATTATACCCACTAGCATTGCCCACATAACGGTACGATTGTACTTTTTGCGAATTGAGTAAGCTCCATACTCCTTATTCCTGTTCTCGAATACTATTTCGTCAAAAGAGGGAACATTTTTTAGATCTTTTTCCATAATGCTTAATTATGTATATGGGCTTAACTATTTAGGAGTAGTGGTAGAGCCTGCCATAGCAGTTTGTACCATTTTCTCTTCAACGTAATTAATATCAACTATCGCATAGCGTACAACACTGCAAATATCCATTTCATCAATAATATCTACAATATTTGCATAACGCGACTCTTTGTAGGCTTTTATCAGAACAATTGGTCCAGAGTCATCAGCTTTTTTAAACCTTTTGATGTTGGCGAGTAGTGAATCGCGGCTCATGGTTGGGTTTTCTTTTACCATTTGCTCTTTAAAAGAGATTACCTTTTTCGAAAGCAATTTGTTCCTTTCAAGTAACAAAACTCTGATTCCTTCAGCGCTATAATCTGTCTCTTTTAATGCTGGAGGGTTATTAGAATCTTTAACTCTTCCTGGATACCAGAATATTTTATTCTCCGGTCCAAGAATAACGTTAATTGTTCGGCTATCCTGAATTACAGGTCGTTCTATGTTTGGATCGTCAATCTTTTCAGGAAGAATGATTTCCATTACCTTCGACTTACTGAAAGCTGTAGTTAGCATGAAGAATGTGATGAGAAGACACATAAGGTCAACCATCGGGGTCATGTCGATGTGGGTAGAGTGCTTTTTGGGTCTCCTCTTTCCACCTTTCTGTTTTTCCTCTTGTATTATTTCGCCCATATTATTCCTCCGTTAGCATTACTTTAGTTGCTTCAAGGTTGGTAATCAGGTTAAACCTGTTTACCTTCTTATCTTGCATAATATCCAGCACTTTTTTAACAAGTGGATAAGGGGCATCGTTATCACCTTTAATACAAGCTTGAACTTTAGGGTTAACTAAACGTGTAACGAGAACCCATAATGCAAGCTGATTATCGGTAGAATCGATAGGAATACCTTTAACTTGTAAGGCTTCCCTCTCTTTTGCGTCTTTCGTATTGAGAAAGCTCTTCATGTTCTGAATGGGCATTCCAAACGACGACGGGTAGGCTTCGAATTGTTTCACCTCTTCGGGGGTAAAGGTAATATTATACCTTGTACCCATTTCAGTCAAAATTTTACCCTTAAAATGGAATGATGTATCGCTTCCATTATCGATGTTATAGAATACTCTGTTATCCTCTGATAGAAGTAGAGTCATAATATTCGCATCGGGGGCAGTTTTGTCTGAAACTGAGAAGGGGGTATCGATAGGAGCCGGCTCTGGTTGTCTCATGGTAGTGGTTAACATCAAGAATGTTAAAACTACCGAGAATAGGTCAACCATCGGTGTCATATCGATATGTGGGGACTTGGTGTGTAATTTAATCTTTGGCATGGATCGTACTTTTTGGGTTTAAGCCAAAAGTTAAATTCAAATTATTTAATTGATGCTGCAAAATTCTGGGTCAAGCTGAAACCAGCCTCATCGATACGGAATGTAAAACCATCAATCTTCGATTGGAAGTAGTTGTACATAATGATAGCGATGGTTGAACCAGTGATACCAAATGCTGTGTTGATAAGCGCCTCAGAGATACCAGTTGCAAGAGCAAGAGCATCTGGAGCACCTGATTGAGCCAACGCACCGAAAGCGCGGATCATACCAAGTACAGTACCGATAAGACCGATAAGCACTGAGATAGAAGCTAAAGTTGAGAAGATAACCATGTTTTTGCCTAGCATAGGTAGCTCAAGTGCAGTAGCCTCTTCGATTGATTTTTGAACAGAAAGGATTTTTTGATCTTTCTCAAGTTCCTTATCGTTTTTAAGATCTTGATAACGAGTTAAACCAGCTTTCATAACATTTGCAAGTGAACCTTGTTGTTTATCGCAAGCAGCTAAAGCCTCATCAATCTTACCTTCGTTCATTAAATTCTGAAGATTACGAACGAATTTATTTAATCTGCCTTTACCTTCAGCTCTGCTAAGGGTGATAAGTCTTTCGAATGTGAAAATAATAGCTAATAGAACGCAGGTCATAAGTAGTGGTACGATATAACCGCCTTTGTAAATCATTGCTAAATAGTTACCTGGAAGTGGGTGACCTTCTGGGTTTCCACCTTCAAAGTTAACGGGGCTTCCCATGATAAATAAATATAAGTATAGGGAAACTCCAAATGCTATTAAAATAGCGCCTGTTGCAAACATTGATTGCAACGCCTCTTTAATTGAACTACCTTTTTTACTCATTGTCGTATTATTTGGTTTGGTTTAGAATTTTAGAATTGCAAATATATAGAATTATTTATTTTACTTATTATTACTAAAGAGCATATTTAAATAAATGATAATATGCTCTTTAGTAAACTATTACTGTTGTTCAAGGCTAATATTGTAGATTCGAGCCTTTGTAATGGTAATCTCTTTGGTTTTAAATCCTTTTGCACCAATTATCAGGGCTTCAGAGCCTTGGGGGATTTCGAAAGCGAATTCACCCTTTGCGTTGGTCCAAGCCTCAGCAGCTGTATCCCTAACTCTAACCGATGCGCCTGCTATAGGTCCACCAAAAACATCCTTGATTACACCTTTCAGCTCATTGGGGTTTATCGCTTTAGCCGCATTATTTTTAGCAACATTTATATTTTGTATCGAAACTTTTGCATTTTGGTTTTTTGGGTCAATCTCAAGGGTTTTATTATAAGCTTCGATTGCTTTGTCATACTCATTGTTTGAGTAGTAGGTTAGCCCTACTGAATTATAGCCTATTGTTTTATAGGTCTTATTATCGCTTAGATTTACAATCATATTATAGTAATCCCTAGCTTTGCTATAATTCTTTGCTGAAAAATAATCACCACCCATAAAGCGATAAGCATTGAATAGGTCAGTCGCATACTTAACGCTATCTACACGTGCTTTTTGAATTACCAATTCAAATTTTGGTTTAGCAATTCCTTGGGTATTTTCGGGATCCATAGCTGAATAAGTATTAGCCATCCAAACATAACCTTGAACCTCCTCGGGGAATTTTTGGTTAACGATGCTGAAGATTGAATCTGCTTTTTTATAACTTTCTCCTTGATAATAAGCCTTTCCAACAAGCATATAATCATTTGCTCCATTCTTGCCAAGGTCGATAAGTTTTTCGAAATATTTTGCTGACTCGTTGAAGCGCTTGAAGTTATAAAGGTTAACTGCAATATCGTTCAATAGCGATCTGTCCTCAGGTGCTTGGTCGTATGCTTTCTTATAAGCTGCAAAGGCTTTATCGATTTCAGCATCATCAGTAGCGATAATCTTTCTAAGGTCAGCGATTTGAGCATTAAGGGTGTCGATTTGTACCTTGATTTTATCCTTATTAGCCCCTTTAGCATTTTCGTACCTGTCGAGATTACGCTTTAAATCACCCTCTAGCTTTTCTGCATTCTGATAAACTTTTGGGTAGTCAGCGTTTTTCTTTAGGATAATTCTTGCGTAGTAAGTAAAATCTTTAGGGATTAAGCGATCTTCAGGCATCTCTTTAAATAGTTTATCCATGTATGCTAACGCCTTTTCGTAAGCTGGTGGCTCTTTTTCAAAGCTGGAGTATGCGGCAAGACGATTTAAATAAATTCTTTTTTGATCGATGGTCAAAATCTCTTCAATGTTTTTTACTACTTCATCATACTCTTTAGCATAAAATAGTGAGGTAACGTAACGGATTTTAGCAGGTATATTGCCTTTGGTTAGCTCAAGGTATTTCTTAAAGTACTCTTTTGATTTGTCGTATTTAGCGGCCATTGAATATAGCTGACCAAGTTCACGGTAAGCTGGGGCGTAGTTTGCGTTTAAAGCGATTGCCTGCTCAAAGTAAGGAATAGCGTTATTAAGGTTACGTGCTCTCATGTAAATACTCCCAATCTTCATGTTCGCAGTTGGGCGGGTTTTATCAAGATTGTTTGCAATGCTGTAGTTCTTTACAGATGCTGAAGCATCCTTAATCATGAAATACAGATCCCCTGCAATTATATAAATATCAGGGCTTTTAGAATCGATTGATATTGCTTCACGAAGCAATGGGAATGCTTTTGACGTATCAACCTTTTCATTACGTACATAAGACTCAGCAAGTTTTGCAAGAGCAAAAGCGTAATCCTTTGGGTTTACAATGTTTTTGATCTTCTTGTATGCAGGTAATTGTCTTTTTGCTTTGGCACGGTAGTTTGCGGCTTCCTGATCTTTACCAAGGAAAAAGTTAACTTTAGCCAAACCAATATAGTTCAAAGGGTTTAAGCTATCGACCTTCACACCTAATTCATACATTTCTCTTGCTTGATCCGAAGAAATCTTCAATGAGTTAGAGATTGTATCGGCAAAATAGCCTAAAAGGTAAGTTTCACCAAAATAGAAGTAGTTCTTGCTTACAGTAGGTTCCTTCTTGATTAGCTCTTTAAAAGCGGCCTCAGCCTCATCGTACTGTTCGCTTTTGGTTAATGAATAAGCAGCTTGTAAATCTTGAGCCTTGATATTGCTGGTAATTAAAAGACTTAACAAAGTTGCTAAAAATAAAATCGGTTTAATACTCAATCTTTTCATAGGTGTTATGGTTTTGTCAAACATTTATTAGTGCTTTACTTGAATAAGTCTAATTGGTGAAACCGAAGGAACAAGGCCCGATTTTAATATAATTCGCTGACCCTGATCGTGTGTAACCCATTGTACAAATCCTGAGCCAAGTCCTGCGAAAGTTTCGCGTGATATTAGATAGACTTCACGGGTAAAGGGGTACGACTTGTTGTATATAGCTCCCTGCTCGGGTAAATAGAAAGAAGTATTATCATAGAACGGAGAGATGGCCATTACTCTAATGCCATTAGTGAATTTGCGACTTTGTGGATCGTCTTTATCGCTAATCCAGTTAACGGATATTATGCCAAGAGCATTTCGGTTTTTTGAAATGAAGTTAATCACCTCCTCATTGGTGTTTACCGCGTAAAAGTTTTCGGGGAGTTGAGTGGCAATCTCGAATTTCTCTTTAAAATACCTTACATTTCCCGATTTGGTGTTGTCGAATACAACGCTGATTTTGTCGAGTTTAGAGTTAGGCTTAATATCCTTCCATGTTTTAATATTACCGAGGAAGATATCTTTCACCTGCTGGTATGTTAAGATGGTATCTCTATTCTCCTTATTTACAATAAGGGCTATTGCATCGAATGCGAATGCTGTTGTGCGAGCAATTATTAATGTATCCCTAAGGGTTTTTATCTGCTCTTCGGTTAGCTGTTTGTTGGTTATGATCAGCTTAACCGAGTCGTTCATGAAATCGTTGATGATATCAACCTCAGGTTTATAACGTGGGGTAATGTTTGCGTACTGGTAATAGCGGCTAAATACGAATATCTCAGAATCGATAATGGGTTGATATGATTCATCAACGCTTATCTTGATATCCCCTCGTGTTGGGGTTTCGTCAAGGGCTTGCTTACTCTCCGATCGACATGATACGAATATGGCAATGGCTGCAAAAATTGCAGCACACCCTATTCCCAAAAGCATCTTTGTTGATAGCTTTCTCATTTTGTTAACCTTAGAATTAAACCAAAAATTGGAACGCAATGATAATAAAAAATTTGAATATCTGACACCAACAATTGTTAAATATTAATGCTTAATGCTTTACATATTTATTATTTTGAACCTTTTGCCCTTGTCTATTCGTTGTCGTACTTACTGGAAAAGAATTCCTCTTTAATTTTTTCAATTAATTTGTATAAACGGAAAATACCGTAAAAAACGAATGTACCTCCTACTAGATAACGTATAAACTTATCGATATGTGTTAAATCGCTCGATAAAATAAAATATAGCCCAACACCAAGGTAGAAAAAAGTCATTATGCTCCCGAAAAGAACCATAAACTGGCTGTACCATCTGTTCATACTCATAATCTATGTTTTTTGCAAATTAAACTAAAAAAACACAACATAAAAATGACTATAGCTATTAATCTAAAATCTTTTTCAGGTTTAGCTATGCAAAGGTTATTAATTAAATCTAAGAAAAGCTTTCAGTAACTATTTTTTTGCATTCTTTAGCGCATCGAGAGAGGCGAATTTGAAAAAATTGTACGACCAGGTTGCCCCTGTTATGGCATCAACTTTTTCTATATTTTGAACTTTTTTTAATAGTTTGGGGTAGGTTTGCACCCCTTTCCAATCGTTCTGGCATTGGTTGATGTAGTGTTCGTTCCCCTCGAAATATTTTTCGTATGACTCGTTAAAAATTTCATTTTTTGCCGTGTCAACAATTTTAAAGTCAGCATCCACCGGCCATCCGTTCTTTACCGTTATGGTTATATATCCAACGTAAGGCTCGTAGGTATATTGCGCTTGTGTCTTCCCATTATATACTCCATCGATGTAGGGACCACTTTTTTGGGCGCAAGCAACGAATAGAAACACACAAAGGGTTAAAGAAATAAATACTAGTTTTTTCATTTGCTATTTTTCATGGTTAAGGTTTTCAAAATTATGATACATGAAACGATTTTTACCCTATCGATTTTTCATCGAAATTAGGTTTTGGATTTGAATTGTGCTACAAAAAATGAATATTTGCAAAATGAACAGAGGCAGATTCTTTACTTTCGAACAATGAGAACATTTTTTTTTGTTTTTTTTGTCTTTATCAGTATCGGTATCAAGGCACAGGTTAATGATTCGAACAAACATGCTAGGAATGTATTTTTAACCAATAAGGTTATGGTAAATACATTGGATGGAAAACCTATAGGTTTCTTCTTAAATCATTCGGGTATTGATAAGGACGCCAAAAGGTTTTATCGAGGGGAGCTAGGTGTTGGTGATGGTAATACCCTTAATGGAATTGCGGATAGTTTAATTTCTTGTAGTTTAGAAACTAAACCCTTCTATTTCTTTATCTTTAATCAGATAGTAGAATTGTCGAATGGAGAATATGAAGAGTTCGTGGCTAGCAAGTGCAAAGAGTTTTTAGAGATGTATCCCTGTGAGTTTTTTCATTCTTTCAACCAGCCCGAATTGAACATTAATGTGGTAAAATGGACGAACTATATTGGAATTACCCTGAAAGATAGGGGGAGTTTTTCCATATATAGAACCAGAGTTGATTCCACGATTAAGGCTCGCTGTCCTGATATCCAAGACCTATTGAAGAGCTTTATGGTTGAGGTAAGGATGTGCCTTGTAAGGTAATTATTCAACTTATTGTTTAAAGGTTTTTCCCACAGTAATACTAAGCTCTGATGAGAATAGCATTGTTCTATCATTATCTTCAATATAGTAGTTCAGAAGGGTTTTTAAACTCTTTGAGATTTTTCCGTTGAAGGATAGATTGCCATTAGTATAGACCTCAATGGGCTTATCCAAATCGAAGACATCGGGGGAGATTAGCAAAGTGTATTTTTTCACATTCTGAGTTTTTACGAATACCTTATTCTCTATCTTTTGTACCTCTATCTGCCCAAAGAGCCTTCGCCGAGGGAATAGTTGCACTGACTCGTCATTAATGGTAATTTGGTTCGAATCTTCAATTTTACCCCCTTCGGTTTTTCCTATACGGTCGATTTTAACCCAGTATTTTCTGCAAAATGTATCGGGTTTCTCCGTGGCATAGAATATCCTATCGGGGAATGGATTTCGTTTATGCGCATGAATAAAGTTTTTAATGGTATCCTTTAGTATCGGGTACCACCTTATGTTGTGCTTTGATGAGTCGCTAATAAAAAATTTTACTTCTTTTGCATGTTTTTTCAGCTCGTTTATGGTCGGTACAACAAAGTCAATGCTAAAAATTTCATCTCTTTTGCTATTGACAATCAAAAATGATAGGTTTTGATAATTCTTAATGAAGAATTGCTTATTGGTAAGAAATGTAAGCATTTCAATACTACCAATAAATGGCATAAGGCATGAAAATGGGGTTTGATAGAAGTTTGTAAGGTAGTAAATTCCTGTGGCTCCATCGGAAATCCCGGTTATTGAAATATCATTCTCATCCACATTATAGGTTTCTTTTACATACTCAAGAAGTTTAGAGATATTCTCATATTGACTATAATTCCACCACTTCGACAAAGCCCACGAGGCAGGGTAAAGATTAATCGTATTTACTGATCTCCAAACAGTATCCATTCTGTTAACGGTGCTAACCCATTGTCGCATATCGAATGTTGACACTGCTCCATGCAAGAAAATTCGAACCTGATATTTCTTAGCCGGATTATATTTGTAGGGGATAAAAACCAGGTTAGGGTGTTCAACCCCAAGTGCATTCTTAAAGTTATGCTCAAAAAAACCTTTGGAAACCTCTTTTGAATAGCGTTTACCCTCTTTTAATTGACTGTATAAGTAGTTGAAGTCAGGGCTTAACTGGATGATTTTCTTTTTTACCTTTTGTTTCTCTTTTGTATTCGCGTGAAGAAAAGTATTTATGGTTTGATTAACAATCGATGAGTCGAGCGTTTGGGCTGCTAAGCATTGAATATTCAATACGATTAGAGCAAAAAGGCAATAACTTTTTATCATTTTGAAAGATTTTACTTGTATTGCTTCTTCTTATATGAACCTCATAGTATGAATTACCCTACCTGAGAGAGATATTTTTAATCATTATTAACCGAGAAAAAAATCTAAATTCAATAGGTCGCAGCGATGCTGCTTCCAGTTAAAATATAATCATCTATTCTACAAATAGTTCGCAGCAATGCTGCTTTTTAAAGTCGCAGAGCGACGACCTATTTGTAGTAATTCTTATTATAACGAAAATCAAGCCCCGTTAGGCCTGCCTGCCCTGCCTACCGGCAGGCAGGCGGTAGGCAGGGGTGACCTATACATTGAATGTAGTAATATCAAGTATTTCATAAATTAGTAATAGTTTAGTCGGTCAGTAGTGATTTTTAATATATTGTTTCGGATTATAAAATTGATAGTTCAAAGTAATAGCTATATTTGAATAGTCGGAGTTATACTTATGAAAACATAATTGTATTCTCTAACCCGTAGAAAAAAATGAAGGTTAAAACCAGTTTGGTGTTATTTCTATCTATAATTTGGGGTATAGACTTATATGCTCAGCTTCATTTAACCTCGGTAGATTTTGACCGTGTCCCTCAAAAAAAGGTTCAAGGTTTATTGAAGCAGCAGTTTGAGGGTGGGGTGAATTATTTCATAGAATTAAAACCATCCTGTTACAATGTGCAGGACTCAAGCAGGTATAGCCATCAGAATAGTTCACATATTATCAAAGAGACGATTCTTAAGGTTTGGGTTAAACTTAAAAGTATTAGACCAAAGGATGAGTATCGGGGAAGAATGGTCTCGTTTGGATTTCTATATTCAAAAAACAAGGATAAAATCTTTTATGATAACGATGATATAAAAGGAATAGAGGAGGGAGAAGTTTTATATTTGAACCTAAAACTCCTTGGTGGCATAAAGAATATTGCGGTTGCGCTTGAGGTTACAAAGGTTGATGAGGAAAATAAAATAATTCGGTTCTGTTATTTAAATAATGGGATGACAGAAGGTACTCAGCAGGTTCGGTTAATTGAGGATAAGGATGGCAACACGGTTATATCTCAAGAATCGAAATACCGCAATAAATCCAAATTTAGAGAGAAAAGGCTCTACCCAATATTTCATAGGCAGGCTGTAAATGAACTTCACGCTAATATTCAGAAATTTATAGAAGGGTTTTAGTCTATTGCCTTACAGGTCAGATATTCATAAACGAAAAATTTGTATTTCATGGATAATAATGATGTTTTCAAAAAGCTGAGAGTTGCCCTTCACCTTAGGGATGATGAAATTGTTGAAATACTCAAACTCGTAAACTACGAGATTACAAAAACCGAGCTAAGTGCTGTTTTCCGTAAAGACGATCATCCGAACTATAAGCCATGTGGCGATCAACTCCTTCGTAATTTCCTTAATGGACTGATAATTCATTTGAGGGGGAAGCAGGAAGGTAAAGCTATAGAATGAAAGCATATGTGTAACTCAATCACGAATTACACACCGCATAAAACTCTATACAAAGGATCTTTCTTATTAAATGAATTTCTCCCTCTTCTGTAGTTTAAGCATCCCTGCTAATAAGAACACCATACTTCCTGCTGTCAGGAATATTCTATTCTTGAAAATAATCTTAGCCCAAATTTGGGGGTTCAAATCGGAAGGAACCTGATAAGGGTTTAGCAATATATTCCAGTAAGAATTTCGAAGCATTTCGCTAAATATGGATAGGATTATTCCTAGGATTACCATCACCACAGCCGTTGCATTCCCATTTCGAATTATAGTTGAAACCCAAAATGCCATACTTCCCAAGAATATAAGCGGAAACATTAGGTGAAAGGCAAACTCAACAATAGGTATTGGTTCAAAAAGAATCCACGCAGCAAATGCAAATGCAATAAGGAGAATGAATACAAACACAAAGATGATTAGGATTCTGAATAGCCAGACCTTGAACCGATAATCGGGAATTCCAAACAGCAGCTCAATGGTTCGTGAATCAGTATCATGCTGAATACCAAATACCGTAGGGTAGAACATTAGCAGCATTCCAGGGAATACAAGAGAATCGTAAATATCTTTAATTTGAATGTTGGAGTCATTGAAGGCCATCATGGTGCTGATGAATAGAAAAAATGCAATAGACGCCAACAGGAACCAAATGAACTTACCCGAAAATACAATCTGAAGATTATAGCGGGTCATCCTCCAAAGCAGTAATATTTTATTCATGTTTGATATTTTAATGCTTAGCGCACTTAAAGGGACAAGAGTTAAGGCACTTTAAGTACTTATTTTTGTATCAACAATTCCTTTTAGTAAACATAGGTAAGCATCCTCCAAAACAGGTTTTACTAGCACTGCATCAGGGGATGGTTTTTCGGATGAAACGCAGCGTACCCGAATAACATCGCCATCCAAACGATGATGAACGATTAGCTGCTTTTGGCTAAAGTTTTCAAACTCATCAGCAGGCAAGTTGAACTGCCATACATGCCCTTCGGCAAGGGTTGACATCTGCTGTGGTTGACCCAAAAACTTTAACTTCCCCTTATTAATTACTGCCACCTGATTACACGATGATGAGATATCCTCGATAACGTGTGTTGAGAAGATTACAACCCTGTCGCGGCTTAAATCAACCAATAGGTTTCGGAAACGGATGCGTTCACGCGGGTCGAGCCCTGCTGTTGGCTCGTCAACCACAAGAATTTTGGGTAGATGCAACAGTATTTGAGCTATCCCAATACGCTGTTTCATACCACCCGAGAAAGAGCCAATTTTATGATCTTTCTTTTCAAACATGTGCACCGCATTAAGAACATAGGTAAGCCTTTCGTGCCTTTGCTCAGCATTGGTTAAACCCTTTAGCACTGCTTGATAATCAAGATATCCCCAAGCGGTCATGTTCTCGTATGTTCCAAATTCTTGAGGCAGGTATCCTATTAACCCTTGAAGTTCTTCCCTCTTCTCTAATGTATCAATTCCGTTGATAAATATTTTCCCATAGCTCTGATCGAGTACTCCGCAGATTATCCGCATCAGCGTTGTTTTGCCTGCACCATTGGGTCCTAGTAATCCGAACATTCCTGTACCAATCTCAAGCGATACACCCGATAGTGCTTTAAATGGTTGGCGGCGTTTACCGAGCAGTGGTATTTGTTTAATCAACCTATAGTAGGCTCTGCGGAAACCGCTAAATCGTCCTTCAATTCTATCAACATTGATATTCTGTTCGTACAGTTTTTTTGCTGTTAAGAATATTATAAGCCCAATAAACCAAAGTAATCCAACAATAATCAGGTATGGAATTCCTTTCCATCTAAGCGCAAGTATTGCAATGTTAACAACAGGAAAGGCCCATAGCAAAATTCGAGGAAGTTTTGGGTAGAGTTTTTGTTTCCATTTCCGTTTTGGTTTGGCATTCTCTAGCAGATATTTAAACGGTTTTAATGTGAATAACAGCGAAAGCCCTGTGAAATGGATAAAAATAAATGTCCACCAACCACTATCGAGACGGAAATAGGTAAAGTAGATTAAAAAACCGAGCAGCGGCAGCTGCCAGCTGTAGTTAATCATATCTTTCCAATCATGATAGGAAGGTTTCTTATCATCTCTACTTGTGATTCTCTGACCCGAGTACCATTCGCGCGAGAAACGACCTTCGCGTTCATATACTTTAACAAGATTCCCAATTTTAATTACAATCGGTTCATCATCGGGGATAAGCTTCGTTTGTGCTCTCCTTGTGCTATTTAAAAGAAAATAGGTAATGGCTGGAATAGCAATAAACATTGCAGTTAAAGCGACCATTCTCCAAACAATGCTTTCTACATTAAAATAAATCAATACAAATCCTACGATTAATGAGGTAATCATTGTAATCCTAACCCATTGTTTTTGACTCTTAATCCAATTTATTCCATTCTCAAGTCCTGAATAACAGGTTGGAATAAAAACTAAGGTAAGTATGGTGCTAAAGGTTAGTCCACCCATTACAGTAATGGCAAAGGGTGCGCCAATAACAACGGCATACTCCTTTTTACCAATAGCGAGTGGGAGTAACGCAATAATTGTTGTTAACGATGTAATTAGTATAGGCCGTACGCGGGAAATGCCTGCAATCATAATTGCACGATTCTTTCGGAAACCCCTTTTTCGTAAAATGTTGGTATAGTCAATCAGAATGATACCGTTATTCACTACAACACCAATGAGTATTAAGAATCCGGTTAGGGTATTTACGCTGAACATGCTGTTTCCCGATAGTATCAGTGCAAGCATTGAACCAATGGCTGCAAGAGGGATAGTAAACATCAATGCGAATGGGGTTAGCATTGATTCGAATACCGAGGCAAGAATCATAAAAATCAACAGGAGGGCAGTTCCTATAAGAAAATAGAACTCGTTTAAATCCATCTGTTCGTGCTTAACCTCCGCCACAATTCCCGAAGGGAATGCGTATCCAGCAACAATTAAATCAACCTCAGTTCGGTAAAATTCAAGTGCCTCTTTTGTTTTTGTTGATCTTTCGGGGTAAGCAAAGGTAATGGTGATCTGTTTTTCTTGATTCACACGATTCAGCTGAGAGATTCCGGATGCATAATTCACCCTCGAAATATTTTGTAAATCATGATTTCCACCATTTGCATCACGCACCTGAAGGCCTTTTAAATCATTAATATTTCGCTCTTTTGGCTTGTTCTGCTCAATCTCCTTTTCACGTATAATAATATCGTAATCTTCGTTCTTCTGTTTGAATCGCACTCCAGTCGATATTTCGCCAGAAAAGTTATTCATTGCCGAATTTATTTCGGTCAGCGGGATATTGAGTTCATTCATCAATAGCTGATTGAAAGCAAGGTGAACCTCGGGTCGCTCCGATTGAAGGCTCATGTTAATCCAGCTAGTTTTATCCTTTAGCCGATATTTCAAATCTTCAGCTACTTTTCGCATTTGCTGAAAATCTTGGCCTTTAAGGATTATCGATTCCGAATTATCGCCAATACCAAGCATGCTTGAAAAGGCCGATGACTCGCCACCACCGCCTCCACCACCGCTTCTTCCTCCACCTGAACGTGAACCGCTCTCTTCGAATTCAACGATTGCGTTGGGTAAATCGGCTGTTTTTTCGCGGATATCGTTCTTTAATGCTTCAATATTTTTTCCATTTATTTTATCAAAATCCTCCTTTAGCTCAAGGGTTAGAACGGCATTATCGGTTTGAATGCGGCTTGTTAATAATTTAATCTCTGGCCAATCTTTGATATATTCTTCAATAAGTTTAACCGTTTTGTCCGATGTTTCAAGCGAGGAGCCAGCCTGCATGTTCACATATACGCGCACTTGAGAGGAAACAGCCTCCTCCTCACCAATAACACTGATAGTTAAACTCAGAAGTATGCAAACGAAGAATAGGATAATGCCTGTGATAATGGTTTGAACAGGTCTTCGAAGGGTAGTCTTTAGAAGAGCCATGTATATCTGAATCATCCTATTTCTTAGGTCAAGCCGATTGACCGATGGGATATTATTCTTTTTCGATAAGAATGTGTGAGTAACGGAAGGAATCAAAATCAGCGCTACGAATAGCGAGATGGTAAGTGCTGAAATAATTGATATACCAATTTGATTCCCAATTATTTTAACAAAGAAATTGTCGCTGAAAAGAAAAGGGACAAAAACGACTATTGTGGTCAAGGTCGATGCAAAAATTGAACGCCAGACCTCGCTTGTCCCCTGAATGACAGCATTGTTTATTGACATGTTTGGGTTACTTCTATGCCTGAAAATATTTTCGAGCACAACAATACTGCTATCCACTAGCATACCCACTGCAAGCACCAATCCTATTAACGATAGCGTGTTTATTGAGATATTGAATGCATAGAAAAGGTTAAACGCAGCGTAAATCGATATTGGTATTGAAAGCCCGATAAGAGATACAATTCTTATGTTACGAAGGAATAACCATAAAACATATATTGCTAGCAGTCCGCCGCTAAGTGCAAGGTTGATGATATCATTCATGTTATCCTCAATATCCTTCGCCTTATTGCTCTGAATAATAACAGCAACATCCTGATCTTTATATTTGCTGTTGATGTTGTCGATAACCTTTAGGATGCGATGTGATAGGTCGATTAGATTGGCCTGATTATCGTTCATCAGCATAATGGTAACGGCATCCTTGCCGTTGATACGGCTAAAAGAGGTTTCCTTTTTGAATCCGAAGTAGATTTTTGAAACATCTTTAAGAAAAACAGGACCTTTCCCAACAACAATTTGACCTATATCATTGACATCCTTATACTCCGCGCTAACATGAACGAATAGGCGATTGCTCCCATCATTTACTTTGCCAACAAAGGTTTTTTGTTTCTCGCTATTCGAAAGAGCCGACCTAACCTCTGAGGTGGTTATTCCAAATGCTTTACAAGCATCGGGGTCAATAATTACCTCGATGGTTTTTTCCCTGCCACCGAAAACACTTGCCCTAGAGACTCCCTCTACATTTTCAAGTTCAGGCTTAATCTTTTTATCCACCAAATTGCGGATTCTTTCTACGCCACCCTCGCCGCTTACCTGAAGCTCCATAAAGTCGCCGGTAAGCTGTTTAATATCGAATCGGGTAAGTTGAACGAAAAAACTTTGAGGCAGCTGCGATTTAACCTGATCGATCTTTTGCTGCAGCTTCAGATATGAGTACTTTAAATTGGTCTTCTTCTGAAACGAAACGAAAATAATGCCATGGTTCGGCGAGATATTTGACTCTATTCGCTCAATATTTTCGAGGGTTCCAATGGCTCCTTCTAAAGGAATTACGGCTTTTTGCTCCATGTAATTAGGATCGACCTCTGTTGCAGATTGCACTTGCACAATCAGAAAGGGCAGTTCGGCGTTGGGAAGCATCTCCACAGCCAACTTTTTATAGGATATATACCCCAATAGGGTAATGCCTATAAATAGCATGCCGATTAGAACTTTACGTTTGATTATGAATTCCATACGATTCGATTATTCAGTTTTTTTCTTTGAAAAACGTGCACCTATCAAATCAAAAGTGTAGTAGAAACATGGAATTACAATAAGCGTAAGCAGGGTCGAGGTAAATAATCCGCTTATAACTGCGATGGCCATTGGCTGTCTGAGACTTGCGCCCTCTCCAAAACCAATTAACATAGGCACCAAACCTAGGATTGCAGTTAAAGTGGTCATCAATATTGGGCGAATACGTTGTCTTCCTGCATTGATAATAGCCGTTCGCCTATCCAATCCCTCATCTTTGAGCTGATTTATTCTATCTACAAGAATAATTGAGTTGTTTACAGCTATACCACCAAGCATTATAATACCAATTATTGATATGATATTCAGTGAACTACCAAGTATGAAGAATGCTAGGATTGAGCCAACAAGCGCTAGAGGAATTGTTAGTAAAATAGTAAACGGATGTATCAGCGATTCAAACTGCGAGGCCATAACCATATATATCAATACAATGGATAGAAGAAAAGCCAAGGTGAGATTCTTCATAGCCTCTTGACGCTTTTCTTCTTCCCCCGTAATCTGTATTCTATAATCGTTTGGTAGGTTAATGGATGCTGTCTTTGCCGAAATCTGTTGAGCGATTTTATCAAGTGGAGTGTTACCTGATTTCATAGCGTAAATTTTTACCATACGAACCTGATTCCTATGATGAATCTCCTGTGGCGATCTTGAAATTTTGATTGTGGAAATTTCGCTCAATCTAAAAAGTTGATTCCCGCTAGCAATGGTAATATCATCGAGCTGCGATAGACCTTTTTCGGGTATCCTTAAATTGATAGGACGCAATTCACCCCCTTGTTCCATCTGACCTGCGCCAAGGCCATCGAGTTGGTTTTTAAGATGATCAACAACTGTTTGCATCGAGATATTATACATTCCTGCTTTAACACGGTCGATGGTAACTTCCACTTCAGGAGCACCCTTTTCAATTGATGAACGCACGTTGTAGAGGCTCGATAAACCTAACATCTTTAGCTTAACGCTATCGGCAATCTCTGAGAGCAGCCCAATATCCTGACCCCTTATCTCAACAACCACAGGTGCCTCGGTGGTACCAAGGATTTGTCGAAGCGTTGACTCATCCTTATTGAAACGAACCTCTAGCCCTTTGACACCATCGGTGGCATTGCTTATCAAATTCATTACCTGATCGGGACTGTATTTTGAATCCTTTTTTAGAATGACCCGAATGTTTGCGGTGTTATCTCCCGTATAAACCGAACTTGAATTATCGGAAATTCCTGTGGATGGGCCACTTTGGCTGTAAACAAGTTCAACATTCTCCTTTAGTCCATCCTTTATGATAAATTCAATATTCTCAACTACTGCCGATGTTCGCTGAAGAGTTGTTCCCTCGTCCATCTTGATATCGAAGGTGAACTCACGGCTATTCGCTGCGGGCATAAATTCGGTTCCGATATATGGTAGTAGCATCAACGAGCCACCAATGACCGCAAAGGTCAAGAAAACGATGAGTTTGTTTCTGTTCAGTAATTTATCGAGTAGTTTACCGTACCATTCAAACTTTAATGAAGTAGTTCTTACTGGTGCCGGTTTCTTCTTGAAAAAGAAGTTGTAGAACATCGGAAGAAAAAGGATTGCAGCAAAAAGTGAGGTGATTTGAGAATACGTTACCGTTAGCGCCTGATCGCGGAACAGCTCACCCGATGCACCGTGCATGTAAACAATGGGTAAAAATACAACGATTGATGCAAACGTTGAAGCAACGATTGCCATTCCAACCTCGGAAGTGCCATTGATTGCAGCATCGCGAACCGATTCGCCCTCCTCATGATGCCGAAATGTATTTTCAATGATTACAATGGCATTATCGAGGAGCATCCCAACCCCAAGTGCTAGTCCTCCAAGGGTCATGATGTTGAGGTTTAGTCCAGTAAAATACATCACAGTAAAGGTGGCAATTATCGAAATTGGGATAATAAACCCAACAATTAGTGTAGTTCCAATTTTCCGAAGGAAAAGGAAAAGAACGAATATGGCCAGAATCATACCCATCCATGCGCTATCCTTAACCTCTCCAACCGCTTGGCTGATGAAAGTTCCTTGATTGGTTACTATTTCGATTTTATATTCGGGTAATGCTTTGCGAATGCTTTCGAGGGCTTTATTGGTCTGCTCAACTGCCTTAACGGTGTTGAAACGGGTCTCCTTATAAACGGCAAGCCCAAGGCATCTCTCACCATTGAGGTGAACAATGTTTTTTGGGATTTGATTAGTAATAGTTACGTCTGCAACCTCGCGGAGGTAGATTGGTGCTTTTAATCCTGAAGGATTACCCGTAACAGTTGATTTGTAGCCAACAATGAGGCTATTAAAATCGTCGATACTTTTTAGTAAGCCAACCCCCTTTACGATATACTGCATGCCTGACTCAACGATTGTTCCGCCAGAGATCTGCTGATTCTGAGATTGTATCTTTTGGCTCAGCTCGCTCAGCGATATCCCAAAAGCATCAAGCCGATTGTGATCAGTGCTGATTCTCAATTCGCTCTCCTCTTGCCCTGTAATCTCAACCTCGGCAACGCCTTCAAGTCGAATCAGCTCATTGCGGATATAGTTATCGGCAATTTTACGTAGGTGGTTAAGGTCATTCTTGCCAGGCTGACTAAAGCCTATAATCATTACAGGGGAACTGTTGGGATCGTGTTGAGTAATTTTTATCTCATCGGCTTTATTCTGCTGACTGATGGAGTTCACCGCTTTTTGAAGATCGAGGAATGCCTCATCCATATCGGTATTCCAGCTATATTCAACGGTTACCTGAGCAGAACCAGCGCGAATAACCGATGAAACCTCGGCTACATTCGATTGGCGGATTGCCATCCCTTCAAGTTGCTCTACATATTGCTTCTCCATCTCCTCAGGTGGACGCTCTCCCGAACGGACCTCGATGAATAGGCGGGGATTATTTAAATCGGGGAATAGGTCGACGCTGAGCTTATCGTACGAGAACCATCCAAGCACCCCAACCCCAAGAATAAGCATTAGGATTGATACAGGATAGTCAACAGCGAATTGTGCAATTTTTTTCATTGAATTTTGTATGATATTTTAAAATCGTAACGACTCACCACGGACCTGCCCGCCGAACAAGTTCTTTGGCAGGCGGGGAACACGGAGATCACAGAGTTTTCTTTCAATAATTGTTTTGCTAGTCACAGAAAAATAGCTTTGAAACAACTTGGCAAATTTGTTTACGACATATAATACCAATGTATAGTTCTGAATAATCATCTCTGTGTCTCTGTGTGTACTCTGTGTCTCCGTGGTTATTATCTCTTGCATATTATCGAATTACCTTAACCTTGCTATTATCCTTCAAGGTTTCAAAACCTTTAACAACGAGTCGATCATCCTTGCTTAAGCCTGTAAGGATTTCAATATTATTCCCGTTTTCAATACCTGTAGTCACCTCGCGAAGTCTAGCTATACTCTTATCAATGATGAAAACGTACTGAATATCATTATTGCGAAGCACTAACTCTTTCGCTACAACGATTGTATTTTCTTTTTTAGTTATTACAATATCAGCATTTACAAACATCCCGGGTTTAAGGCGAAGGCTTGGGTTGCTAATATCAATTCTGCCTTTAAATGTCCTTGTCTCGGAGCTAATAGCAGGGGAGAGGTCGGTGATGGTTCCCCAAATAGTATCCTTCTGAAGATTATAGCTTGTTAAGCGAACTTTCATTCCCGATTGTAGATCGCTAACATATTTTTCGGGTAGGCTAACCTCCATATACATCTGTCCGTAATCCATAACGGTGAATAGTGGCTGCCCTGCTGCAATTCTAACACTTTGAGTGTTGTAAGGCAAATCTACGATAACCCCACCAAATGGAGATGCAACCTTCATTTTAGCAATTTTCAGCTTCGAATTCTCATAATCGTATTTTGCGTTGGTGTAGCTAACTTCTGCGTTCCTCATCTCACGCTGAGTTACACCTCCCTTTTCGAAAAGCGATTGCTGCTTAGTATATTCCTGCTGAGCAATATCGAGGTTTAACTTTTTTGAGTCGATTGCTATAGAGTTTTCATACTCAGGATCTTCCAACAGAATAATTGCTTCCTCTGATTTAACAATATCACCAAGTCTATATTTTTTGCCTGATTTTGAATTGGTCATCAGCTTATAGATACCCGATATCTCCGATTTGAACTCGGCTTTCTGCATCGGATAGACTGTGCCATTGGTGTTAATTACCTTTTCGATGGCCGACATGGTAACATTATTTACTGATACCGGAATCTCGGGTTCATTTGTTTTACTTTCCTCTGAATTGTTACACGAAAAGCCTATTAATGCTAAGGCTGATAGGTATATAATATTTTTTGCTTTCATATATGTTATAGTTATTTCTGATTAGTAAATAGGGTTGATGGAACAAGCGGTTGATTTTTTTCAAAATCGTAGAGTGATTGTATTTTAAGGTTTAAAATTTCGAGTTTATAGTTAATTTGAGCCTGAACCAAAGCCGTCTTTTTATCCGATAGCTGATTTTGGTGAAGTTTCAAGTCCATACTTGTTAAATCCCCATTACGATAACGCTCTAAGTTAATTTCGTAGGTGAGTTGAGCATTTTTCTCGTTCTGCTTGGCAATTTCAATCTGATTATATAGGTTCTGAATGTTACGATAGACCTTACGAATATCCACTTCTATTCGATTCTTCTCATTCTCAAGATTTAAATTTGAGGATTTAAGTATAGCCTCCTGTGATTTTATCCGTGACTTTTTTTCGCCCCAATCAAATATGGGAATGCTGAATGTTACCGATACCTTTGGGCTTCGTGTGGGGTTGTCGTAGGTATCAGCGAGTTTTTCATTTTCGCCGAAAACACCCAACGAGAGATTAAGATCACCTTTGAACTCATTCAACGCTTTTGTTTTAATCAGGTCAAACTGAGAGTTTTCAATTTCGATTTGCTTTTGACGGAGTTCCATTCTGCTTTCGAGTGCATGTTGCACGGCAATAGCCAAATCAATTTTTGTGGGTGTTACGGTAATATCGGCGAGTGTGATAACCTCATCCTTAATGGCAATTCCTACATAATTTTTAAACTCGTCCTTTGCATTTTCAAGATTCACCTCTTGGTTTTGCAGTGTAGATTTGGCTGTCATAAGGTTAAGTTCCGCTTGATATAATTGTTCTTTAGCAGTAAGGCCTGCACTAACCTTATTCGTGATTATATCATAACTCTGTTGTGTTTTTTCAAGTTCGTCTTTTGCAATGTTCAAACTCATTTGAGCCATGTAAACCTGATAGAAGTATTGGCTTACACGCTTTTCGAGATTAAGCATTCGCATGGTATAATCAAGATTTGCATTTTCATAGCTGAGCTCAAGCTCCTTCAATTCGAGTTTACGTTTATTGTAGGTAAAGAGGGGTTGATTAATGCTGATGTATAGATTGTTATTGAACGATTTAGTATTTGCGTTAAGAATATCACTCCGTTCATTATAGGTTTTCATCCATCCAAACTCATTGTTTAGCGAAATTGTCGCATCGGTTGGAAGAAATGGTTGTGTAACTGTAAATGACCCATTCGATTTGGTTTGTTCGGTGGTGTACCAAGTTGAACTGTAGTCATCGAATTTACGCGAATTTGAATAATCGAAGGGCGTTATACCCAACTGGAATCTTGATTTTTGCGATGCTTTTGTAGCATTTAGCGACTCCTTATACCTTGTTAAGTTAAGTAAGGATATTTGTATTTCTGGACTATTCTGCCCTGCAATCTCCATTGCCTTTTCGAGGGTTATTAGCGATTGACCCTCTAATTTAGGGCAAACCACAATTAGAAAAGCGATAATTGCAATTAGTAATTTTTTATACATAGTTTTAATATTATTTGTGTTTATCTGTATAGTTTGTGTCGTTCCTGCCTGCCGGTAGGCAAGGTGTGTTCGATTTATTATAGTTTCACAGCCTTTATTGCATCCGCAATTACAACCCTCGATTTCGATTCGTTATTCAGTTCCACCTTGGTGTTCCCTTGCGAACAGTAGTATGTGCCTAGTAACACCCAACCGCTATCAACATCTTTACAATTAATGGTAACCTTGCTCTCGCCATCGTCATGGCTTATAGTGTATTGATAATCGCCTAAGTGCTGCTCATCATCATCGGTTGGGTCTTTGGGTATAAATGTGTAAATATCATACTGCCCCTTTTCTTCAATAGGAATGTTCCATATGACCTTTGAATTTCCACCACCTGATCTTATTGCCACGGCTGAATGAAGGTATTTGCCATAAAAAATATTATTAATGAATTTGTTCCATTTCCCTGATACTGACCACCACATGTAGCCCTGATAATCATCGCCAGGTTTTCCAATCTTATTTGCTAAACGTATGAGCAGTCCTTGCTTTGAAACATTTGTAATACTGAATAAAGAATCCTCATTGTCAACAATTATCTCACCCTCCTCATCCCAACGGTTGAGCGGAGTAGTTTTTTCTTCATTCTTTGCAACCATACTACCATCCCCTTCAACTTTAAGAATTGATATTTCCTTTTTAACCGGTATATTCATCGATGCATTTGTATTAATAACTGCATCTGTTGGCTGCTTGTCGGTAAGAATACTTATTGTTTTTATCTGATTTGGCTCAATATCGTAAGTTTTAAAATCAAGTTTCTTCTCTTGGCTACTCTCGTTGCTACCTGCTTCGCGTATAGCAATCTTAACAATACCTTCGATTGCTCCCTCGTTTGCAATCGATAAGCGGGTAAGGAATCGTTGTCGTTCCCCATCAGTAACTCTATAAGCATCTACTTTACCAATCCTAAATGCAGGGAGTTTATCGGAGCTTAGCCATAAATTGAGATGTTTGCTTAGGTCCTGACCCGCTCTATTCTTAAATAGATTATTGATCTCCTCGAACGGAATTGCTCTGCTATTATACTTGGTAAAAACCTCGTTGAGGATTTCGTCAAGTTTTTCTTTGCCAATTTTCTTCTCTAGTAACGATAATAGAACATCACCTTTCATGTTGATTATATTATCGGCTAAACTATAGTAGTCAGGATTTAATATAACTTGGCTTAAACTCTTTTTCTGTAGAAGAAGTACCGCCTTTTCCTCCTCGCTAAATCCATAAGTATATTTATTCTCGGTCGAAATGGATGCTTGTTTTAAGCAGTATGAACCTAATATTGTGTTAAAAACAGGATATTCCTTTGATTCAACTTGGTGATTGAATGCGTAGAATTGATCGAAAACGAAGTAAGGATTAATTCGTTCCTCTTCCTGAACAGATCGATTGTTGTAATTAAATTTGGTAGTGGCTCTTCTTGTGAAACTCGCCAAGAATTTCTTAAATTCCTCCTCCTGCAAATCCTTTGCGCTAAGGCTTTTGCCATCACCATTATCTTTGCTGTCTTTTATATTACTTTCAAAATTAAAACGTCTATTCTGTCCCCCTTTTTCGTGTACAAAGATTAATTCTGGTTGAAGCATCTCCATATGATTTGACCAGAAACGTTGATGGGTTTGAACTTGAATGGGCACTTCAACCAAGAATAGCCGCTTAAATGGATATGGCATTTTTAGCCTAAGACTGTAATCCTCTAGTGATTTGTATACCATTTTCTGAATGGTATCCTTTAAATCGGGAAAGGCCTTGTTGAAGTAATCATGATTGGGTTTGAGGTAAACCCCAATTTCGGGCTCTTGGGTATTGTAGGATATTTTCTTGTATGGCCCAATCACTAGCGATAGTCCTGTTAACGATTTATCGGTGGTGAATTGGGTTATATTTGTAGAACTATTAGGTGCTCCTTGCGAAACAGCAACCATCCCTTCGCTTGTTTGAACTGAAAGATTGAACTTGCAGAATTGGGGTAACATCCAAAGCGTGTTGATTTTATTAAAACCAACGGTTGTTGTCGGATACCAGTTGTTCTCAGGCGTTAGCAGAACAAACTTATCGGATATCCGGCTATAAATCTTTCCGATATTAACCATATCCGATTCTTCCGATGCGTCTCTTGTTTTTTTATCAATATCAATGTAACATGCTTCATCGTCAATGGTGCCATTATAAACAATCTTAAGTGTTATAGATTCGTTAGGTAAAATTTGCCTCTTGGGCTCAAGTTGGATAAGATGTTCTTTTCTGCTAAAGGTTAATTCATTTTTATCCTCCCAAATGCCTGAAACTAAAAGCGAAGGATTTAGCGATAGAACAATTGTATCTATGTTTTTTGATGTATGATTAACAGCGGTAAGAATACACTCCACCTCAATACTTTTGCCTTTATGATTCAGCTTAATATCCTCGTGGGTTAGAGTTAATCGTGGATTGCTAGCATATTTATCATTTAAATTAAGCATTTCACCTCTAAGGTTTTCACCTCTCATCGAGTTCCGGACATGCAATGAACCTAGGTAAACGCCACCAATAAGGAATATTACGGACAGAAAGATTGGATACAGGTTGGAGTATGGCTTATTGGGCAGTCGCCATAATCTATAAACGCTTAGCGAGATAAACGATAAGCCCAATAATAGGTACATCCCTCGTTGAATAACTAGTAGTTTAAGGTCAATAAATCCGATAAGATCGGAATAAAGCATAGGGATGTTATACACCATGTAGTCGAAAACATAGTAGTACTGATTTTGCAGATAGAATAGAGTTAGAAATATGTATCCGATAAGCACCGCAAAGGTTACAGCCTGATTCTTTATCAAATTCATCAGGATAAACGATAGCCCAATTATGTATATCAGCGTTGGTACAGAAACTAATAGGAAGTAATAGATGTAGGCAATCCAATTAACAGTGCTGAACCCTAAAATCAAATTAAAAATCAATGCCATACCGAGAATGACAAAGTTTAGGGTAGTAAAAACGAACAGATTGCCCAAAAGTTTCCCGATAATATAATCGCCGTTCGACATGGAACGGGTATAGATTACCTCGGTAGTATCGAGTTTCTTATCACGCTTAAGAAAGTCAGATGCAAGAAATACTGCAATAATTGCCTGAACCACATTAAAAAACATCAGGTTTGAGTAGGGTATTGCCGATGGAACCGCACGTTGAATTTGACCGTCACCATAATCGCCAAAGACAACCATGGCCAGATTGAAGAAGAAAACTATGGTAAGCATAAGGATTCCTAGAATCCTGAAAAACCAGCTGCGGAACAGCGTTTTGGCCTCGAAATGGGCAATGGTTTTTATTTGAAATATTGAAAGCATAGCCTATTTTTCGTCAATGTCAATGATTTGATTATTCGAGTTCTTATCCATAAAGTAAACGTAAGCATGCTCTAAGTTTGGCTCTACATGTGTCCCAACAAAAGGAGATGGATCATCGGCAACAACCTCAATTTCCCAACCATCATCCACAGGAATTGTAGTTGTAACCGGAAATAGATTGCTAATCTTATCCATCTCATCGCTATTCACGGTCATTTGCCATATTTTACCCTTCGCCGAATCGATAAGTCTCTCGGGAGATCCATTGTAGGCAAGTTTTCCGTTGGAAAGCAAGGCCATGTTTTTACATGTGCTCGAAATATCAGCAACAATATGTGTCGATAGGATAATTATTACATCGCGGTTGCTGATGGTTGAAAGAAGATTCCTGAACCGGATTCGCTCTTCGGGATCAAGTCCTGTGGTTGGCTCATCCACAATGATAATGCGTGGATCGTTAATTAGTGCCTGAGCAATTCCCAATCGGCGTTTCATTCCACCCGATAGCTTATTCGCCTTACGATCGCGTGCTTCATATAACCCCACGGTTTCGAGCATTTGATGAATGGCATTATTTCTGATTTTGTTATCCTTCATCCCCGATAGGCGTGCCCCATAATCCAAAAACTCGAAGGTTGTAAGATTTGAGAAGAACCTGAAATCCTGAGGTAAGTATCCAAGCACGCTCCTGATGTCATCCCGATGCTTCGATATGTCTAATCCATCAATAAAAACCGATCCGCTTGATGGTTCTAAAAGGGTTACTAGGATGCGCATAAGCGTTGATTTACCGGCCCCATTGGGGCCAAGCAGGCCAAACATGCCGCTTTCAATGGTTAGGCTAACATCATCTAGCGCCTTGTTCCCGTTTGGGTATTTCTTGGAAAGATTTTGAATTTCTAATTTCACTTGTATTCAATTTTATATTCAAGTGTATGGTAACTTATTGATAATAATTAAATTAATCTTTTGTAGTTATAATTTAACAGGTATTATATGAATACAAATATAAAATATATTATAGTAGTATGCAATACATGGTATATAAAATTTTAAATAATTCATGATAATAAGAAATAAACGAATAACCAATAATAAGACGACAGAAGTTCTTTCTAGCTACAAAAAACAGAGGAAAAATAAAAAAAGGCTGATATTACTCGCCTTTTTAGTTTGAAATTTCCACTTCATAAAAAATTTTTCACTTTCAATTTTAATGTCGTTGACTTAAGGATTAACTATCTACACTTTCAATCCTAACGACCCTGAAAGGTCAATATAATTTGGCTTACCTGACAGAGTTTAAAGAACCTGTCAGCATTTTAATAACGCTTAAATCAACGACATTGTATCGTAATTCACAATTGATGACCTAAAAAATATTTTGTGTCAGAGCAATTGAATTTTGATTCGTTGCAAACCAAATCTCAAGTCCGTTCAACGAATCAGATTCATTTTTCACTCTTTAAAAACTTTGCAGATACTCGAAACCGAATAAATAAAGAAATAACCCGCAACTTTATTAGATGGCTCAATATTAGTTGATATGTTAGCAGGTATCTTTAATTGATCATACATATTATCAAGAAACGGATCTCCCTCGGTATTGTTATCAAATTCTTTTAAGAACTCAAATTGTAATCGGGTCAAATTTAAACCAATGTAATTAATGGTGTCGTTTTCTTTTACTAGAGTTTCATAATTTGCAATAAAAAAGAATTTTTCAGATTTAATTGTTGAATTTGGCTCCTGCACCTTTTTACAGCTATACCAATCCTTAAAACGATTTATATTGCCAGTACCTATTAAATCCCTAATGCTAGCTACGGAATAATTGTTTACTGTCATATATGAATAAAAAAAATCAGGACCGTTATAGAATATTTTGCAATATGCATTATTCAGAATTCCAGGTATTTTATCCATGGGATGTATGCCTCGAATAGAAATCAGTGAGTCCAACTTCACGGGGACTGGCATCATGGATTCTGCTGAGAAAGATTCCATAATGCCATCTTTATCAATATCAATATTGGTAATGGATAACGAATAATTTACTCCTCCCTTGCCGCAGCATTTAATTAGAGTCTGATATAAACCAGGTGTAATATTACTTTCAGCATAGTAAAATGTATCTATTTTGTCAGTTACATATATTGATGCTCCTGAAACAATCCCCTGTGGTACACCTGTTAGAAGACTGCTTGAACAGGAAAGTTTTATGCTATGAATAATCGAATCGTTAGTAAATTCGCCATCAACCAGCAATCGTTTATCATTTGTTTTGATCTCAATATCTAAAACCTTTTGGCAAGAGCTGATATTTACTAATGCTAGTAAACAAGCACTGAATTTTAAGTTTCTGAAAATAGATAACCCTGAATCTCGAGTGCTAAATTTTGAAGTTATCATATTGATGCGCATTTTTAAAAATTAAACTGATAAGAAACTGAAGGTACAATGCCTAGCATAGATGTTCCTTTGGCATCTATGATATTGGGATTCTCTTTTGACGGAACAAAGTCAATGTAAGCAATGTTAGCATGATTTAAGATATTTACAACAGAAAAGTTCCATTCGCTATGATAGCGCTTGCCTAGTTTTTGTTTGTTTTTGATTACTAAACTTAGATCAATCCGTTGATAGGCAGGCAATCGGTATTCATTTCGATTTGAATAACCTGCTAATGTTTTGCCCCACATTTCCATAACATAAATTGGAACAGTAATGACCTGTCCGCTCTGGTATCTGAAATTGCTTGAAAGCGAAACCCGTTTGGTTACATTGAAATTTAATGAAATATCAAGGGTGTGGGGTTTGTCGAAAGGGGAAAGGTAGGTATTACCAAAATTAATACCCTGAATTACCCGTTTGCTCCTGGCGTAAGTATAGCCTATAAAACCATCTATTTTATTATTTCCTCCTTTAAGCATTATTTCCAAACCATAAGCATAACCTCTACCGGTTCGAAGCTGTTCTTCAAAATTGTAACTAGTTTTATTAATTTCTGAAATAGAATTCTTCGACATAAATGTCGCACCATCTTTATAATCAATTATGTTGTTCATATCTTTATAATACCCCTCTAAACTTGCCTCTAATGAATTATTAAATAGGTACTGAATAAATCCCAAACTATACTGCGATGATAATTGAGGTTTTATATTAACACCCGATGGAAACCATACATCCAAAGGACCTCCACCATTCGTTTTCATTAGAAGTTGTGTTTGCTGAGTGGTGTATGTGTAGCTGGCTTTTATGGCTGAATTTTGCGCTATCCGGTAATTCAGACTAAGCCTTGGTTCGATATTAAAGAAATTGCTGTATGAGCTGTTTTGGGAGACATAAAACGAATCGGCTACCTGATAATCATTCAGTCTATAAACCCATTGTCCATTACCTATGTTCTGATATAAACTTGCTCGTACTCCATATCGAAAAGATAATCTTTCAGTAAGTTTTTGTTGATTTGATACATAAATGGCATAGTCAATTACCTTTTGTTCATCAACCATCCTGTAGCTAAATGGAATTGATTGGGTTATATTCTCAATTGTATTTTTATTCCCTTCGAGTTTACCAGGGATAAAAGTATTATACGATGATGATACTCCAAAATCAATTATGTTATTGCTATTTAGGTAATAGTTATATTCGGCTTTAAGGGTTAGCTGGTTTAAACCCGATCGCCATGCGTAAGAGTTATTATTGGTATTGTCGCTATTGCCAGATTTAAAGCAATAGCTGCTATAAATTAGCGAAGCATTGCTAAAAAGTTTTGGGTTATATACATGGTTCCAACGAACCGAAAAAGTTTTATTGGAATTCAAATCTTTGTCGAATTTATCGCCCCCACTATAAGACGAAATGAAGATGCGGTTTTTAGTATTGATAATCGCATTTAGCTTACAGTTTAAATCGTAAAACGATAAAACCATATTAGAATGCATGAGCTTATAAAGCAAACCGATGTATGATGATTTGCCAGAGACAATAAAGGAAATCCTATCTTTCATGATTGGCCCTTCGATGCTTAAATTGGCTGCAACAATGCCAATGCCTCCTGAAATCGCATAGTTTTGCATATTCCCATCCCTTTGCCGGATATCAATCACCGATGACAGCCTTCCACCGTAATTAGCTGGAATGTCACCTTTGTAAACCTTTATATCTTTTATCGCCTCGTTGTTAAAAACAGAATAAAAACCACCTACATGCGTTATCTGGAAAACCGGGGCATCGTCGAGTAAAAAAAGGTTCTGATCAATACTTCCCCCTCTAACGCTTATACCTGAACTTCTTTCGTTAGCGGCCTGTATGCCTGGCATATTTTGCAGCGCTCGCATTACATCTGCTTCTCCCAGTAAGACGGGTAGTTTCTTAACATCTTTACTGCTAATATTCAAAAGGCCGATTTGTGGTCTCGATAATTTATCTTCGGGAATGGAACGAACAACTACAACCTCATCTATTTTAATAGAGTGTGTTAATAACTTAATTATTATGGTTGTATCTTTATTTACATTAAATTGAATAGATTGATTCACATAACCTAAATAGCGAGTTGTTAAAAAACACTTACCAGCACTTTGGGTTAAATTAAAGTATCCAAAAGCATTTGTTACAGTTCCATGTTTGCCCATAGAATCGAGGACAAAGCAACCGATTAACTTTTCGCCACTTTCAATATCTTCTACATAACCGTTAATAGAATATGTTTTTTTGAATTGTGAAAATGCTTGTGAAAAAGAGAAAAGAAAAAGGAAGATAAAACATGCTTGTCTCATAATTAGCTATTAGGTTATTTTTGTGTTTCAAATTCAAATATCCAATTATTAACTTGAAATGTATCTAGGTTGAATTAAAAAATTAGGTTTAACTTGAAACTTTTTAGAATTCAATGCCAAAGGTTCTATAAAAAAGAAGCTGCCTAAAAAGTTTATTTAAACCTATGAGAATTGAATATTTGAGAAACTTCTCCGAGGTACACGAATAAAAGGAGGCTAATTCAGCCTTTTTAGACAACCCTTTTTAAGTTAATTGCTATGTTTTATTTATGAACTTATCGAAAATTTCATTTTCATGGATACGTCTTTTGATTAAGATCAGTTTGTGACTAAAAATATTTCGTTGGTATCAAAATCAATAGTCCATTGTCCATTTTCGACGAATTTCCAATTGTACTTCGAACTCTTTTTATCCCACCATAATTGAAACGCTGAATTTGTCCTACCTGTATCTAAGAGAACTTTCTCATAGAGTTCATTTTTCTGTTCATCTGACAACAACCCGCTATTTAAAGATGGAAGAATTTCTTTAAGCGCTAGTTTTCTTTCATAAAGCTTTAATATTTCTTCACCTTCTTCTTTTGTTACTACACCTACTTTTTCTCGTTTCATGATTACTTTTTTAAATTTTTACTATTCCTTCTATTTAAAAATCAACATTTTTATTTTACGACCTACATACAAACACCCATTTTCTTTCTCTCTTCCAATAATTTATCTAGAGGATCAAGATAATCTATTTCTGCAATTATATTGGGAAATTTCATGCCTAACTCATTTGTTAAGGCAATTTGCAGGTCTCTTGCTTTATTTCGTTCTATATGACTTATTACACATTGCATTTTGGAGGGGGTGTTAATTTCATTAGTGCGTTTTTTATTTAAAAACTTACATCTACTGCAACTGTAGACATCACAACCATTGCATATTGGAGCCTTCTCTACATCTAGGAGATAGCTGTTTTTTATATTAATACCTTCTTCAAGACTACCAATATGACTCTCAGGATTATCGAAATAAAATGCAGGACAGAAATATATCTTACCATTTGGGGCAACTGAAAATGATGTAATTCCTGCACCGCAGTCATTTATTGAATTTAACATCATAAGATCGTTAAGCACATTTATTTCTAATGTATTTTCACTTCGATACGATTTAAGAATCAAATCCACAAGTTTACCCAATTGATCTTCATAAATTTCCAACTCTTTCTCAGTCCATAATTCTATTTCTTCGAGGACAAAGTTTATTCGTATTGATTTTTCAAACAACTTCTGTGAGAGAATAAATAAATTAGAAATATTACTCCTATTTATCAATAAAATACTATTCTCATTATTTACATTAGAAGAAGCATTCACTTCATTATCGAAAATAGGAATTATATATCCATTATCAATTTCTGCTGAATTTACTTTTGCCAATAAAATAACATCTTTCTTATTTATCTGATTATTTTTGACCTTGATTTCTCCAAGAAAAACAGGGTTGTATCCATTTTTTTTGGCAAAACTCAATCCTTTTTCAATTACCTCATTACTCATTACGGCACTACCATTTCTCCAATTCCTATATCTACAGTGAGGGGTAATTGTGTCGGATGAAATAAACTGTAAATACTTATTATTTTTTGGAGTCAATTGGTCAATATGCATTTGCCTTTCCTTCGGCATATAGCCCAATTCATCACTTAATCTTTCCCAGAAATATTTAGTTGCACGTACAGTTGCCTTATGCATTTTACATATAAAGGTTGATCTTTGGTAGATAGTGTCTGTATCAGCACAATCATAATTACCACCAGTACACCATGAACAACCCGTAGCAACCTCGCAATTAATACATTCATCGGTGCTTTGAGCCCTAGCTGATAATAATTCAAATGGACGGACCTTATCTGTATCTATACCATTCTCTACATCACCAATAGATATGGCCTTCCGATTATTTAGGCTCATATCATAGAATCGTATACATGGAAAGAGATTTCCTTTGCAATCGATTGCTAACATCTTACCTGAACCACAGTAATTCCTATTAAGATCATCTTTAGAGCTAGGGAAACCATTTCTAGGGTCAAAGAACCTTACAGAATGATCTGTCCAAATTTTCTTCTCAATTACATAATCAGCTAACTCTTTCAGCTGCTTCTCGAAAATCAAATCATCTCCATCATTCCAAACATTTTCAAATACGACATTAGCAGGTATCATTTTGATCCCCAAGTCCCAAAGGCTGATAATACTATCTTTAAGGTATGGAATATCCTCCTGAGCAAAAGTTGCTTTAGTAGTTCCCTTTGGAAACTGCTCTATCCAAAGCAATGCATTCTTCACTACATCATCGTAAGAACCCGATCCGTCTGGTTTCACTCTTTGAAGGTCGTGTTTTATTTTATTTCCATCTATGCTTATACCTATCGAAATATGTCCACTATTTTTCTTAATGTATTGTTGTACCTTGGCACTTGTATATAAAAGACCATTTGATGAAAAACTAAACCTATAACAATCAAACCATTTATGATTTAAAGTGAACATCCTAATTTTAATATAATCGGAAACTTTATCTATTAACTCAATTTCTAGAAAAGGTTCTCCACCTATAAACTCCCATATTACTCCTTCGTAATCGAACTCTCTTTCATTGCTTGAAAGTATATAATCTACAGCTTTCTTCGCAGTTTCAAAATCCAATTTAGTTGTACTGTTTTTACCAGTCATATAACAATACTTACAAGCTAAGTTGCAATTTTCTGTAACGCAGAATGTTATTGATTTTGCCTTGCCACTAAGCCATTCTTCTTCCAAAGATCCCATCATTATTTTTTTCTTTTCAGTCATATTTTTTTTCTTTTTAGTTTTTATTTTATTCCGTTAATTAGGCTATTTATTACATCAGATTTTTTTTTTTGATTTTCCTTGCTTTTAATTTTTGCGATATGTCCCGTAATAAATGCCGCAGCCACGCTTGTTCCATTCATTTTACGCCATCCTTTTAATTTATCGACCCCCTCAATATCATTCATAGAAAAGGGAGCATAGTAATATTTCATGCGTTTGTAATAATAATATTTCGAACGGTTTCTTTTTTTAGTGAACTTTACTCCCACCACTCCTTTAAGACAAGCAGGATATGATCTAAATCCTAAGTTGTTGCAGGCAGCAACTATAATAATATTTTTTTCTGTAGCTATACTTACAATTTCTTTTATGTATGACCTATATTTCCATCGAGTAGTACCTAGGCTAAGATGAATTATATCTGGTTCAAATTTCACAGCCTCATTCATTGCATAAATCATTACTCTACTATCGGTTGATAGGTTTTCGTTTAAGATATTTAAGCTTATTATCTCAACATTTTTGCAAATATCTCTAATAATTAGAGCAACTGATGTACCATGTATGCCATTCGGTTGTATCTCAGGAAACTCGGAAATGAAACCCTCAGAATTAATTCTATAAGCGGTGGATTTGCTTACATAGTTATTCAAGTCATCTACTGAGGTATTTATTCCGCTATCAATGACTGCTATCGAAATTTTTTTCTCCCAATCTGCCATCATAAAGATTAAACTAATAAAATTCCTTGTGTGTTTTTATTAATAGTATCAACCTCCGTTTTGTAAAGATTTGTATATGTGTGGTTGTTTTTAATTAATGTTTCATGCGTACCAACTCCAACTACTTTACCATCATCAATAACAATGATTTCATCGGCATCTATAACGGTAAATAGTCTGTGGGCAATAATTACTACTGTGCTTTTCAGTGCTAATTTATCGATTGCTTGTTTTATTGCATATTGCGATTCGTTATCTAATGCCGATGTTGCTTCATCAAATAGTACAATTTTCGATTTTTTTAAGAATGACCTAGCAATGGCAATTCTTTGCCTTTGACCTCCAGAAAAGTTTATTCCTCTTTCCCCAACAATTGAATCGTATCCATCAGGTAATGAAACAATATGATCGTGTATGTAAGCATTAGTACAAGCATTTATTAGTTCTAGCATTGATGCATTTGGGTTTGCCAAAAGAAGGTTGTCCTTAATTGTCATGCGGAAAAGGAATGGTTCCTGTCTTACAATCGAAATATGTTTTCTTAACGATTCTTCATTGAATTCTTCAATATTGATATTGTCGATTTTAATACTACCATTGGAAGGATTGTAAAACCTTAGAAGAAGATTAAATAAAGTGGTTTTACCTACTCCGCTTCCACCAACAAAAGCTACTTTCCGATTAGGCTTTATATTAAAGGATATTCCTTTAAGGACGTTGACATTGCTATTATAATTAAAATGAATATTTTCAAATTCTATTTCCCCTTTAATTAAAGCCACTTCATCTTTTCCATACTTATCAATTGAATAGCTCAGATTGTCTAAGAGTTCAAATATTCTACCTATAGAAACGAGTGCTTGTTGGAGATTAGAATTCAATTTTGTTAATTCCATAAGAGAACTACTGAATAGCTCTGAATATGACATAAATGCGATAAACATTTCAACTTTTAGCTGCCCTTGTGCAATTAAAAAAAACCCGAGTAAAATTGCTATAACCTGAGTTGTAAATTTAACTGCTTGAGTAGAGACACTCGATGTGTTCTCTAAAATACCTATTTGGATATTCTTATTTTTAAGCGATTCGCTAAGGGTCTTAAATTTAGAGAGTATAATACCTTTGATTCCTAGGCATTTAATTTCTCTTACCCCAACCACAGATTCCTGAATAGTGCTGAAATAGCTATCGTTTAGTTTGGCAATTTCAGATTGTCTTTTACGGAGCAATTTTCCAAAAAAATAAAAAATATAATATGTACATGGGAATGCTATTAGAACAACCAAGGATAGTTTTAAGCTAATACTAAACATTACTATACCAATAATTAAAATTCTTAGCACATTGATAATGCTGTTTAAAAATTGTCCAGTAATAATATTGGAAATTACAGAAGCATCACTGTTTAACCTTGACATAAATTCTCCCGCTCTCATTTCGTCAAAGGCTTTTATTGGTAGATTTAGAATTTTACTGAACATGTCCCACTTAATATCAAAAATCATTTTCTGATTTAACGTTGAGAAGATATATGATTGTATAAACCCAATGGTAGTGGTAAGTGTAAAGAATACGACCATATACTTGACCATCGTAAGCATGGTGGAATAATCTTGTCCGAATAGGCTAGTAAGGAGTTTTGCCCATATTAAGGGTTGTGCTAAACTAAACCCGATTCCTGATAAGACACAAATAAATGCCAATAAAAATCTTCCTTTATATGGTTTTACATAATTTGCAGTTCTTTTAAATAATACGAGGTCTTCATGGGAGAATGGATTTAATTTCATAGGGGGATGGGTTTTCTAGTTAAATTTGTTAAAGCTGTAATAAATGAAAATGTGTCAGCATTGAACTATACCTTACTAATATTCTTCTGGTAAAGGATGACCGCCGCCACCTGATCCAGATGATGTATACATACAGGAACCAGTACAGGATCCCTGGCAAGTAATACTACAGCCCGAACAACCACCAGTTTGATTGCTTCGACAAAGACCAGTGCAACCGCTACAAAGGTTACTACATGAACTGCAAACGCCAAAACAGGTATCATGACAAGAACCCCAGCAAGCAGTACAACCAAGCCAACAATAAGCATGTGTATCTTCTTTTACTTCTTTTATTTTTTTTGAAAATAGATTATTCATAATTTTATCCTCCATTTTTATAAATGATTAATTAAAAATATTATTCTGACACATTTTCACATACGAAGTAAAATAAAAAATGTGGTCAAATTAATAACAGTTACTTACTCTTCGTGAGCGTATCAAAATCGTTATCTAGCGTATGAAGTATCATCTTGCTATTTGAGAAACACAATGTTTTCATTAGGTGGTTCATCTTCCGATGCGAAATTATATGCTCTGCATCGTTTAGTAAGATTACTTTTCTTTGAGACAACTTTATCTCCTTAATGTGGGTTAAGTTAATTACAGTATTGCGATTTATTAAAATAAAATAACTAGGGAGAACTTCTAAAATATCACAAAGACACCCTGTAGTATGAAAAATATTATTTGTAGAATGGAAAGAAAGGCAATGATCGTCACACTTAATAAAAAGCAATTCACGAATTTCAAGCTTTCGTATTAATGTTTCATTCTTTAAAAAAATTGATTCCATAACAACATTATTAGGGATTAAAATAGGGTCATATAAAATCTATAAAGTGAATATTTCTATATTGAGATGTTTATATTAAGTGGGTTGAATTATGTACTAATAAATGATTTTATAAGAGTGCAGTATGATTTTGACGATAAATTCAGTGTTTTTTAAATTCAGTATTTTATTGTAGGACATTTTTTGTCAACGAAAATAGTGATTTTTTTCTTCCTATACAATTTTTTTAATAGACATTATATTGAATAAAACAATAATACGTTCTTTTACATATCCTTGTATACCATAGACACAATACAACTCAGTTTCTGAACTTTACGGGCTTTTCCCCTACAGAGTTTGATGTGCTGGTCGTAGAGTTTCGTGTAGAATGGAAACAGTTCTCAAGTCGTTTCACTCTGGAGTGCAAACTTCGACAGCGAATTGCCTTACCTCGCTAGACCAACATGCTGCCCAGTGTTCAGATAAGCTACTTTTCATTCAGGTGTACCTGAAATTTTTTCGCTGCTGGTGCTTAAGGTGGCTACCTTCCTCGATGATGCAGGCGCAAGCCAACTTCAATGTTTCTGAGCAGCACCTTTAGCGGTAGCGTTCATGACAAGCGAATATGAGATGAGCAACCGTTAAACCTACCCAACGGGAAAAACCTTTGGTAGGATACTGGGTTCATGGGGCACAACCCGAGCGGAGTTAAAATATGGATGCCGAAGAAGAAACCCAAAGGGAAGGGCTTAACGCAGGAGCAGAAGCAGCAGAATTGAGAGATTTCTCGCTTTAGAGTAATCGTGGAGCATGCCATCTGTGAAACCTAATGTTGTCGTATTGTCGAAGATCGTTTACGGTGTCAAAAGCTAGGGTTCTATGACCTGATTATGGAGCTCGCTTATGAATTACTCAATTTTAGATTAACAATGAAAAACAATGAATTATAAAACTAATCTATATAAAATCTAATAAATTAAACTTTATGAATATCCGTTTATATTACTAATGCTAATTAATGGTTTAATAATCTAGTATTTTATCCAACCATTAATTCGCATTAGTAATAGGAAATTACACAATTGCTTTACTTGTAAGCTATCTCCTCAATATCTTTAACAAGTTGATTGAAGAATAATGGTTTAATTTTGTCGGAGAAGAAGGTTCCAGTATTCTGAAAAACTACTATGGTGATGTTTTTAGCTGGATTATGAAGAGCTATTGCGCCTGAACCGATATGACTCCCCAAATGTCCATACCAGCTATTCTTACCAACATTAACTCTCATTAATCCAAGTCCATACCCAGTAATTCCATGTTTGTCTTGTTCTGATTTGGGTACATCTATAGATGATGTCATCTGAACTAATGATGAAGTGGAAACAATGCTGCTATTAAATAGCGCTTGGATGAATATTTTCATATCATTGGCTGATGTTATAATCCCATCGGTTCCCCTTAGACCCGCCGTCAGAGCCATTTGTATGTCGGATATATTTTCGATTTTTCCATCGCCATACCTGTCCCAGTAGCTATCGGCTAACCCATATGGGCTTTGATATTTGTTTTCAATGAAGAAGGTTTCATCTAAATTTAGCCGTTGAATTATTCTAGCGTTGATGGATTGACCATAATCACCATCAATACTGTTTATTACCAATGATAATAGAGCAAAATTAGCATCTGAATAGTAGAATGTTGTTCCCGGTTCAGACTTCGCCTTCATATCATACAAATAGGTTAGCAATTCTTCAATAGAATATGACCTCGTAGGGTTATTAAAAAAGTCCATCAAAAAATCTATTTCAAAAATATCGGGCATACCCGAACGGTGTTGCAAAAGGTTTTTTATGGTAACCTTTTTACCATTAGGAAGTTTATTAAGAATGCTTGCCAAAACATATTTACTCACATAATCATCTAAATCGATCTTTCCCTCCTGAACCATTTGCATAATAACTACTGCGATGTAGGATTTGAAAATGCTTGCTGTATGGTGAGTATGGCAAGGGGTCATCTTTATCTTATGCTCAATGTCAGCAAACCCCGAAGAACCCATCCAAAGGCCATCGGCGGGGTTATCGATTAAAAGGGTTAATCCAACAAATCCTTTTTTAGCATAGTCATCCAGTAAATTCTGGTACTGGCTGTTTTTTGAATTGCTTTGAAAATTTAAGCTGCATTCAATATTACTATCAGGATTTGGGTAATCCTTTTTACATGAGTTTAGTATTAGTATCATTATGATTGATCCGATTAGTAAGATGCTATTTTTCATATTTTCGAATTTTTATTTTAAGACCTATTTGCGTGATGGATTGTGGCATAAATGGGAACGACTTAAGGTCGAAGTATGGAGTTTGTATAAAAAAGTTATGTTTTATAAAAATGGAAATTGGAATCTTGGTTTTATATGAAAGGTCGTACCCCAGGCTTAGCCCGTTCTCTAACAAAATAGCGAGTTTCCCATAATCTTTGACTTTATCGTATGCTCCTGTTGAAGGGCTATACTCATAAATGTCTCTTGGATGAAATTGATTTATTATGCCTAATCCCAATGATATATCAGCAAAAACACCTGATTTATGGGTGAACCGATAGCAAAAATCGGAATTTAACGTGATTGTATTCCCAATTACCTCATTGGCATAAAAACCCAAACCTGCAGTTTGGCAGATATGATGTTTTCGGTTTTTATTATAACCAACTTCTGTTCCTAGGTAAAATGCAGGGTTAAAGGTGCTGAATACATTCTGATAGGGAAGGCCTACGCATTGATTTCCAAAAGAAACTTGTAGTGGAAACCTATAGTACTCTATACTATCAATTGTATTGCTCTGCGATTTCGTGAGCTGCGAAATACAAAGCAGGCAAGTACAAAGGATGAATTTCCATTTTCCCCTCCAAAAGGGGGATGTTTTACTTGATTGTTTTTCTGAATACTTTTCTCTCATCATAATTTATGTCCTTGGTTTTCGGCAGCAAAGTAAGATGGTATTCAAGCGTTATACAATCGGGAAATAGGATGATTTAATGCATATAATACAAAATCATCCTTTAGTATGATTTCTCATAACAATCAGAATGATAGAGTACTATACGGTAAAGAGGGTACGAAGAGTTGTTAAGCGTTCAAGAGGTTAATTAGCTCCACCTTATTTTTTACATTCATTTTCTGGTAAATGTTTGAGACATGCGTTTTAACGGTGGGTAGAGATATGAAGAGTTTTTCTGAAATTTCCTTGTAGCTGATGCCTTGAATAAGAAGACCTAAAACTTCGATTTCACGGGGTGATATGTTAAACGGGGAGAGCTTATCGCCGAAATCTTTGTTTTTTGGAGAAAACAAGGTTAGACGTTTTATATCATCTGTTAGCTTTGAGATTGCTAATGCTATAAAAATTAACGAAAGGATTATGGGTCCATCGAACATAGAATCCGAAACGAATGCATACCGGTAGTTTAGCAAACCAATAAGGGTATATATCGGAAAGAAGATGAGAAAAAAAAGAGCTGTTACCTTTTCTTCCTTCTCCCTATGCTTAATTAATAAGGAAGGTTTTTCTTTGATAACTATGTACATGGTGTACATTACTGAAAGGAAAAGGAAAACTTCAGTTGCTTCTTTTGCTATTTTTGCTAATCCTGTAAAGTAGCCAAAGACTAAAACAAGAATAAGGGTAATGGTTATGAGTAGAAGTATTCTATTTCTGGTTTTTTCATACTTGACTATTCGCTCCTTATGAATATTTAATGGAATTGCGAAGGCAAGGAGAATCATAAAGAGTAATGATGAGAATTCGGTTATCAATTTAATATGATAATTTGTAAGTATGAAAAATTCCGATACAGTAGATGCTGCAATTAACAGCAGAAATGATAGGTTTAGTAAAAGGGTTTCTTTATACTCAATATCCTTAAGATAGCATATTAGCTGTAATGAAAATGTGAATATGCCTATTGTATAGGCAATTATAAGTAGGATTATTTTAAAAGTATCCATGATATTTGTATAATATCAAAAAGGTATTAATTGTAACTATTCGGTTTGCAATATACTGATTGAAGAAAGAATGAAGAAAGAATGATACATTTTTTTTTGGCTTGAAGATTCAAGATACAAAAAGCGCTTCAAACGAAAAGAATAAAGAAAACCCCGACTCAAAGACTTGAGATCGAGGCTTTGCATAGTAAGAGAAATAATGGTTATTCGACAAAACTAGTGGATAGTTGTAATTCTACAAGTGTAGGATTTTATCGGTGATCTCTTGAAAACCTTACACACTTTTTATTCATTGGCTTTCTTAATCCCAGAGGGATTATATGTCTATAGAAAATATTTATCCTCATGAACATTCGACCCCAGCCGGGGTTGCACCATAAATGGGCATTGTTTCTATAAACATCCGACCCCTCTTGGGTAAATATTGGAGCAAAACCAGATTATATCTCTTCCTTTCCATACCTTTTGTCGAATAACCGAAATAATTCAATAAGTACCTTAAACCTATAAAAAGCGACTTTACTCTTTCTTTACATTCTTTAGTAGCGATTCCCTAATCATTCTTCGTAACTCCAGCTGTTTATTCTGTAATAACATTCTTGAAGTTGGTCGGTTAAGATCCCTGTATTTACACTTAATTGGTTTTACCTTTAGATCATCCATAGTTCCTTTCGCTTCCACACATATTCTTAGGGGGAGAGGGCTTTCCAAAAGCGAAATATTATAGTCAAAGCTCATATCCATATTATGCCTGCCTGCTATCACGACCTTGTATTTATCCATTACAACCATAAAAGGGTAAATATCAATTTCCTGTTTAAATATAGTGAACTCAGCGGAAATGCTGTCCACCTTATTTTCAGCTTTTTTGTTGAACATCAATGTTTTTGCAATCTTGGAAAAGGTCTCACCATCCATTAGAACAAGGTTATGCCCTTTAATCGATGATGCTCCTCTTATTGTAGATTTTTTGGGATTATACATTGAATCGAGATAAGTTTCAGCAGCAAAGTGAAATTCCCCTTTCCCCTTAAACGAGCGAAGCATTGGCATGATTGAATCAACCATTGGAAACATTTTAATCAACGATTCAACCTCAACGTCTAGCATATGATAATCGAAACCAGCATAAATATGGTTCTTTCGGGGAGTTCTATACATCAAGGTGAGTTGCATTTTCGTTGCAGGGGTTGTGAAAACTAGATCATCCAATACAAGAATTCCATCTTTAACTCGAACTTCGCCGGTTATATCTTTGGCTATTTCTGTTCCAAAGAGCGCTTTTTTGATGTTTGTTCGAAGTGTTATATCAATCCCCTTCGGTACCATATAAGGGCTAGATGCCGAAGGTGTTTCGTTTGTTTTCGCTTGTGTTGTGGAATCGGATACCTCGTTACCTATACCGCTGGTGAGGTTCATTAGTTTCAGAACATCGGTTTGATTCGATACAAAATTAAAACTCCCTCTTAGCAACGAGTCTTTTTTGATAAAGGATTGAATATTGCTTAATGTACCCGAAAGGCTAAAATCCGATTTGTCGATCGTTACCTTACTCTCCTTTATGTTGAATACCTGTGGGTCGAAATCCATCTTAATCGAAGGGATTTCAATGGGTTCATTGAGCATTGATGCGGTAATAACACCCTTCTCCATATCCAAAAATCCCTTTACTACCCATTGTAAAAAGATATCTTTTTGGGTAGGATCGTTAGCTATGTCGGAGTTCATCTTGATCTTACTCACCCGAACCGAGTTGCTTTGACCCATTTGCATATCTAAATTGCTTCCAGCGTACGCAAATTTGATTTTAGGTTTTGTGTCGTAATCGGCAATCGCTGCGCTAAGCTGTGCATCATCCATTTTTATGGTGTTGGTATCCATGCTCATGGCCAAATTATTCCCTGCATAATCAACCTTAATTATCGGGTTGGTCATGAAGTTGGTAACATCAGCATTTAGTTTGGTTTTATTCATTTTCACAGACATGCTTTTACCCATACTGGCTTCCATCCTATCGTTGCTGTAGGCTAACAATATTCTATCCTGCCTATTTAAGCCTTTAGCCGAAAACATTGTAAAATTCCCGCTAGGTTTGAACAAGGCAACTTTCATGGTATCCATGCTGGCAGCAAGCGAATCGAGTGAAAAAGTACAGGCTACATCGGGAAGCTTTGTGGTATCCATTATATCCGATGTTTCGAGTTTTACAATAGCATTCTTCATAAATGCTCTATACCCATCGATTGTACCCGCTTCAAGGCTTTTAGAGTTGATATTTGAGCTTAGGAATTTCGATATTTTGTTCGATGCATTAGCATTGGGCATCGAGAAATCAACCGTTGAGTAATCGGTTTTCATGTATATGCTATCGTAAAGCACATCGAAATTTGATAGCGTCATCGTGCCTGAAAATCTCATCCTATCCAAAAGCATCTTCTCAATCTGCGACATCGAGAAAGCAGTTCTAACCTGACCCGAAACGTTTCCTTTAATCTTCATTTTCAAATCGGCGGGGATCATCGGAGCAAATTCAGCAAGTTTGAGATTTGCATTGGAGGTTAAATCGCAGTAAATATCGGAGAACAGATGGTTAACAATCCCTTTTGTCCCGAATGACGATTGAGGGGTATTTGCGCTAAACGAGTTGATGCGAAAATAGGTTATCGCATCGTTTGTTAAATCGGAGTAGAATACGAAATCGCCCTTCATATTGCTTAACGGTAGAGGGAATCCTTCGTATTTAAGATTACCCTCGTGCATTATGATATGTAAATCCATCAGGGGCATCACCGAATCGGAGTAGAAGCCAGTGATCTTACCATCCGAAGAGGCAGTCCCCGTTAATTCAACCCCTTTAAGATACGATTGGTACGATGGTGGTATTAACGCTAGTGCGCTTTGGATAGGGAAGGTATTACTCTTATAGGTGATGTTCGTATTTATTCTATTTTTAGTAGCATCATTCTCGACTGCTCCTTTGAATGCAAGGGTAATATCATTGATTGATGCCTCTGAATCTCCAAACACCACTAGCATTTTCGATAGAATAACTTTAGCAGGTGATTTTAGCTTAATGGATACGTTTTTCAGGTAATCCTCACCATCGTAGCTGAACGACATAATACAGTCGTTAACATTCAGGTTCATATCAAGGGTATCGGATACTAATTTTCCATTGAGATTAACTGCTAAATCTTTGATATCGGCCAGCATTTTCTGCGTTTTATCGATATAGGAGAGAGAAATATTATTCAGCTCCACATTCTTAATGTCGATAAGCCGGATTGAACTCTCTGAACTAGATGTATCGGGCTTTACAGGCACAGTATCTGGAGGTGTAATATCAAAATTGGTATGACCTAAGCTATCAACGTAAGCATTTATACTACCATTTATAAGCCGTAAATCACATATTACCAATTCATCACGTTTCCACCATGCGCCAACATCAACTACACCGATAAGCTGTTCGGTGCTCACCAAGGTATCCGACTGCGCGTTGACCATTGGGTTTATCAGCGCAAAACGGCTCACCTTCAATCCAAACCTAGGGAATGTGCTAAAGAAGGTTAGCTCTACCTCTCCAATCTCCGATTTGCAGGTGATGTACTGAGCCGCCTGTTTACGAACGTATGGGGTTAACCTTTCGGGAGTAAAAACAAACCAAATGGCAATGCTAATGGCTATTACCAAAAGAAAAAGTAGAATTGCGAACGCAATGCCAATCCTCTTAAATACTTTTCTCTTCGACATCGTAATAATTTTATGTATTGGGATTTTTTAAACTTTATCCAAGAAATGCGGACACTCAAAAAATGAAGTAATAACCCCACATGAATTATAGGTAAAAATGTATTTGTAGAAAACGCTCGTTTTTACTACTTACCTCTTCGAGAAGGTACGGCTAATCCCAAAATCATCTTTGTATTTTAGGGTTGTTGAGGTTAGCTCGGTTACAGTGTAATATTTTGGAACATTACCACCAATCTCCATGATATGGATTTGGGTTAAATCCGATTTTTCTAACGACCAAGTAAACGCCTGAGCATCATCTTCATATACGCCATCAGAGGTATCCCATGTCCCACCTTTATGATCAGCAGAGTATTTTTCCCAAACTGTTCCTGATTGCCACTTACCAATAAGCAATGATTCATCGAACGATTCCTCATCTTTTTTACAAGAGTTGAATATTAATGCTATTGACAAGCAGGTAAACAAGCAAATAATTATTCTTTTCATAGTTTTAGAAATTTAAATTTATATTTAATTAGTATTCAGTTATTTCAAAGCTAACGGTTCATCTTCTTATGTATTTTTCTTACCTTTTCCGATAGGGTTATCTCCTTTTCGGTGTAGTTGGTAAAGTAATTGTTAATCATGTGATTCAATAAAAAAGAGGGTTTACCGAAGTCAATCTTTAAAAGTTCGTTATAAACATAAGCCCTTACTTCAACGTTACGGTTTTTGACCTCTTCTAAAATCCAAATTGTGCGGCTTACCTTATCATTTGTATTTATCCTTTTAAAAGCCTTAACAATAGCTCCGCTATCCGATTTTATTAGCTCGTCAAGGGAAACAGCGCTAAAGTAATTTTTGATTTCTTTTTCAATACCGTTGGTAATTAAGCGGTAGATATTTTTATTTACTGCGTAGTTAGTTGTATCATTATCAACCTGAAAGGCAAATTGTTTATGCTCTGCAAAAAGCGAAAAAGAAAAAGTAATTAGAATACCTGCAAAAATGAAACGGATTATTCTCATTGTATGGTTGGGTTTGCTATCAGGTTTTTAATGAATGAGCTACTAAACGATTCTAAGTTCTATATAGGGCACAAAAATAGCGATAAATTGTATGGATATTGCAAATTGGATTTTTCATTAGTGTTTACAAAACCTATACCATATCTTCATAATAATGAAAATATGAGAGTGCCTTAAAAATAGAGACGGTATAATCCGCCTTTATTTCAAACAATATCTTACAATTACTCCTTTAGCTTTGCCACAAAGAATTCTCTATTCAGCTTGGCAATATTCGATATTGAAATACCCTTGGGGCACTCCGCTTCGCAGGCACGGGTGTTGGTACAACCACCAAAACCTAATTCATCCATTTTTGCAACCATCGATTTTACTCGTTGCTCTGCTTCAATTTTTCCTTGAGGGAAGAGGGCCAAATGGGTTACTTTAGCCGCAATGAAAAGCATCGCCGAGGTGTTTTTGCATGCTGCAACGCAAGCTCCACAGCCAATACAAGTGGCTGAGTCAAAAGCTTCATCGGCATTTTTCTTGGGAACAAGAATGGCGTTTGCATCTTGAGCTGCACCAGCATTAATGGTGATAAAACCACCTGCCTGCATGATCTTATCGAATGCGCTTCGATCAACAATTAAATCCTTGATAACAGGGAATGATGCTGCTCTCCAAGGTTCTACAGTGATTGTATCACCATCCTTGAACTCACGCATGTGTAGCTCGCAGGTTGTTGTTTTATGCTGTGGACCGTGTGGACGTCCGCTAATGTACATACCGCAAGAACCGCAGATACCTTCACGGCAATCGTGCTCGAAAGCAACAGGCTCTTTCCCATCTTTTATAAGATTGTTGTTGAGGTAGTCGAGCATCTCGAGGAACGACATATCCGATGAAACATCGTTTAGCGGGTAGGTCTCGAAGCGTCCTTTGCTCTTAGCATTAGGTTGACGCCATATTTTGAGTTTTATATTCATCTTTATTTTATTAAGGTTATGCTATGCGTTTTACAAAATAGCAATTATCGGGTGACTTGAAAATAATTTATTTTTGAACGATTCTTAAAAATGAATTTGCAACACCAAGGAAAATAATATCAGCTGGCTTACTTGCTCCGTAAGGATTAAAACTATCAATTTTAATCGGACTAAAACGTTGAGTGCCTATCCTTGGTGAGTAAAGGTTAAAGTTAATTGCAAAACTGGATGGATAGAAGTCATAGACCATTGAAGTTTTATTAAATACTGCCATATATTTGTAATCTGTAAGATGTAAGCTATTAACTTTTCGATAAAAATTCAAGGATATGCATTCGACCGAATAATCTCTTTTATTTAGCTCCGACGAAGTTTCTTCTTGATTCGTCTTTAATAGTTTATTTGGATTGCAAAAATTAATGCCGTTTGATTTGTTTAGTATTCGATATGATGAAAGTACACAACTCTTCTTAGAAGTAGTAGTGTCATCTATTTGATAGTGATAAGAATTATTAGAGTACAAATACATTGGACTTAATAAAACAAAAAACAGGATAATTTTTCTTATCGAATACATCGCTGTTGGTGCTTAATTTATCAGTATTTTTTTCAACCAGTTAATACAATTATTTGAAGACGCTTTACACTAAAGGTTACTTGTAACTCCTTTCCTGAAGTTTAACGAATTCGAACCTAAGCTCCTCTTTATGGAGTTCGGGCTCTTGTCCTTCACCTTTATACTCCCAAGCGGCTACATATGAGTAATGATCATCGTTGCGTTTTGCCTCGCCGGTATCAGTTTGGCTCTCCTCGCGGAAGTGAGCACCGCAACTTTCCTTGCGATTTAGTGCATCCAAGCAAAGGAGTTTGCCAAGTTCGAAGAAATCGGCAACACGACCAGCTTTCTCTAGCTCTTGGTTTAGCTCTTCGTTGGTACCTGTAACTTTAAGGTTTTTCCAGAACTCATCTTCGAGCTCTTTTATCAAAACAAGTGCTTTCTTTAATCCTTCTTCGTTACGAACCATTCCGCAGTAGTCCCACATAATCTTGCCCAACCTCTTATGGAATGATGTTGCGGTTTCTTTACCGTTTATGCTGAGTAATTTATTGATTCTATCCTTTGCCTCTTTTTCAGCCTTCTCGAACTCGGGTAAATTGGTTTGAATTCTTGGGGTTCTGATATCATCTGCAAGATAATCGGTAATGGTGTATGGAAGAATGAAGTAACCATCGCCCGAACATTGCATCAACGAGCTGGCACCCAAGCGATTTGCGCCATGGTCGGAGAAGTTCGATTCGCCTACGGCGTAAAGCCCAGGTACAGTTGTCATCAAATTGTAGTCAACCCAAAGACCACCCATGGTATAGTGCCCTGCAGGGTAGATACGCATTGGGGTTTCGTATGGCGATTCACCCGAAATCTTTTCGTACATATCGAAAAGGTTGCCATAGCTATTCTCAATAGCTTTTTTACCCTTTTTCTTGATAGCATCACGGAAATCGAGGTAAACCGATAGTCCTGTTGAGCCAACACCGAATCCTGCATCACAACGCTCTTTAGCAGCGCGCGAAGCCACATCACGAGGAACCAAGTTTCCAAAGGCTGGATAACGACGCTCAAGGTAATAATCGCGTTCTTCCTCTGGAATATCGTTAGGTTTTCGCGGATCTTTTTGTTGCTTTGGAACCCAAACCCTACCATCGTTACGTAGCGATTCCGACATCAAGGTCAACTTTGATTGGTAGCTATTCAATACAGGTATTGAGGTTGGGTGTATCTGAACAAAGCTAGGATTTGCGAATAGTGCGCCTTTTCTATGGGCTTTCCATGCTGCTGAGGCGTTTGAATTCAATGCAAGGGTTGATAGGTAGTAGATAGTCCCATACCCCCCAGTTGCTAAAACTACAGCGTGAGCTGAGTGACGCTCAACCTCACCTGTTAACATGTTGCGGGTAATTATTCCACGTGCTTTCCCATCAACAACGACAATATCCATAAGCTCTCTGAGTGGATACATAGTAACCGTTCCAGCTTTAATCTGGCGAGTTAATGCCGAATAAGCACCAACAAGGCATTGCTGACCGGTTTGTCCCTTTGCATAGAAAGTGCGAGAAACCTGAACTCCTCCAAACGAACGATTATCGATTGTTCCACCATAATCGCGAGCAAACGGAACGCCAAGCGCAGTATAATGGTCGATTACCAGATTGCTAACCTCTGCTGCTCGGTAAACATTGGCTTCGCGAGCACGGAAGTCTCCACCCTTAATCATATCGTAGAATAGACGATATACGCTATCGTTATCGTTCTTATAGTTCTTTGCAGCGTTAATACCGCCTTGAGCTGCAACGGAGTGCGCACGGCGTGGGCTATCCTGATAGCTGAATACCTTTACGTTATATCCAAGTTCACCAAGGGATGAGGCAGATGATGAACCGCCAAGCCCTGTTCCAATAACAATAATATCGAGCTTTGACTTGTTTGCTGGATTTACAAGTTTTAATGCTGCTTTGTGCTTTGTCCATTTATCGGCCAATGGGCCATCGGGTATCTTTGAATTTAGCTTGCTCATATATCGGATTATTATTTCAGGATTAGAAAATATAGAGGGATAATAGAAAAACCAACGGTAATAACTATTGCATATATGTAAGCCACAACTTCAAGTCGATTTATCCAAGTTTTATTGTTCCACCCGATGGTTTGAAAGGCTGCCCAAAAGCCATGGCTAAGGTGAAATCCAAGTAGTAATGCTCCTGCTACATAGATTAAATCGTACCACCAGTAGGCGATAAATAAGCCTGAAACCAACGAGTATGCATCTTCCATTTGGATTAAACCATTATCGAAAGAGAGGGTAGGAACTTCACCAAATTTTAGCTTCCAGTAAAAGTTTGAAATATGAATCACAAGAAATATCAGTACTGTACCCCCAAGTATATACATGTTTTTTGATGCCCAGGAGGTTACCCCGTTTGATGATGTGTTGATGTAACCAATCGGTCTTGTTTTCCGATTCTGCAAAGTGATAATACTTGCATAGATGATGTGAATAATAAAACCAATGGCAAGTATTGGTTCTACAACTTTTATGGCTGGGTTTGTTGCCATAAAGTGAGCCGCTCGATTAAACGTCTCGCCATTGCCTACGAGTAGCATTAGGTTTACAATTAGATGAACAAGTAAAAATGCCATCAGGAATAACCCTGATATACTCATTATTAGCTTTTTACCAATAGAGGAGTTGAATATCCCATTCATAGGTTTTAGATTTGTTTTATGTGTAACAAGTTAAGTTTTTTATTGGCTTAGCGTAAATTTTCAGAAAAAAAAACAACAACTACCAATCAATCTATATGTTTATGGACATGTTTTGGGTTGATTGATCTCAATTCATTGAGAATTAGGTTTGAGTTCAAATGCTTCGAAACAAATATCAATTTCAACAACTGTAGATAGGGTCTGCTGATTAAGTCACAAATAGGTTTATGAAGCCATTAAAAACAAACCTCAGAGGGGTGAAATTATGGTAAAGAATATATCAATGTAGTATTTATCT
>Ga0209287_10000010_pt1 | contig 140061 bp, 113 predicted proteins | sample PPLLak3cmMay2015_2_FD_187255 | JGI IMG/M metagenome (GOLD analysis project Ga0209287, IMG submission 187255) | Freshwater sediment microbial communities from Prairie Pothole Lake near Jamestown, North Dakota, USA - PPLs Lake P8 Core (1) Depth... | ecosystem: Environmental > Aquatic >... | reverse complement strand
AGCAAATAAAAATGCTCTATTCGCTATATATATGAATAGAGAACCTGGAACTGTCATTCCCGCGAAAGCGGGAATCCAGAGTTTGCAATTGAGAAAAAACCACTGGATGCCCGCCTTCGCGGGCATGACGAGATATTAATCTTTTTCCTTAAAGACTTCATATAATGGTTTAAAATTGTTTTGGACAGTAATGATCATGAATAAAACATATTCTTTGGACATAAAAACCCGTTCAATCGGTTCCATAACCTATGTATATATAGTCACTGAAAGGACCGGCTCCTTCGTTTAAGTCCTGTGCATCCGCGGGGACTCCATAGTTACTGGGCGCGTCAGAGTCGTCATCGGATAACTCCTCCACCCACACTGTTTTATAGTTGCCCTCTGCCTCGGGCGGGCCGTATATCTTTACCGACTCCGAAGCATTATAGATTACAATACTGCGTGCTACCGGTCTGCTGGCCTTAATATAGTAAAGCCATATGCCGCCGATATCACCATTCACACTGACCGGCACCTTTGTGCCGTCATCGGGCTCCTCTCCGTCCAGCTCATTTACCGTGTATATTTCGCTTATAGGCATTCCTTCTGACCCGTCGGCCTTCCCGACCTTATAATATAGCCAGACATAATTATGAGCGGAGCCTTCATTGATATCATAGTTCAGCAATGTGTATCCTTCAGGTGCAGCCGGCGGGGTGCTGTTCAACAGGCCGCCATCAATGATCTGAATGTCCAGGATGGCGTTTCCTGTGAGCGGTTCCTCCTGAACATTATCATCATCTCCATCATCGCCTCCTCCTGAAGATATGAGGGTCATGAGTCCAAATGCGATTAGAAATATCATAAAAATATTAGGTCGAAATTTAGGGGAATTTTGTCTGCAATTCATGGGCTTCCTCTCCTTACAAGAATTGTTGATAGAAGGCTAAGCAGCAACAGAAAGCGTTATATCGAGGTTATGGACAATATCAAGAAAGATGTCTATTGATATTATGTGGTGGTTTTTAATGACATAACCACCTGTATAGAGATGATATCATTGGTACTTATTGCAAATATTATACAAAAAAAGAATTCAGACAGCAAATGAATTATTGGGAAGATATTATATTACTGAAATCCAAACTATTGAGTGAGTCGGTATAAGTGTAAGGTCTACACATTTTGCAAAGTTTAAAATGCGCAATATTTTACCAAACCTATAAAGAGCGTGAAGATTTTCACGGACTATATTTAAAGCCAATCATTAACCATCATGCCGATGCCGATACGGTTGGTGAGAACATTATAATCAGCAAGGCTTTCGCCGTATCCATTATAATACTGAACGTAAACCCGAAAAGATCTTATTACGGGATAGCTCCAGCCGACTTCCAATGCCCCCTTGTTTTCATCAAAATTTAAATTGTTGCGAAGTATAAACGAAAATACATTTTTGCGATATTTATAAGCCCCGAAGATTTGACCATGTCCCAGGTAATCTTCTATATCAGGGTTGTCGTCTTCTTCGGCATCTTCGGGGATTCGATACCATGCTTTCAGTCCGGTAATAAAATTGCCCCTTCCTGCAATAAATTCCATGTGGATACGATTCCAGCTGCGGGAGAGGTTCGGTCCCATACCATTGGACTGGTGGTTGAGCCCTAATATGAAAAGGCGATTTTTTAATCCCAGAACATTAAAATCCGTATCAAATGATAATAATATTTCCGGTTCAAAGTTGGTTTCCCTAAAGGGCGAAGAGTAGCTGTATACCTGCCAGAGTGATTGCTGTGTGTACGCGGCATACAAATCAGCTTTTCCTTTGAAAATATCAGGCCAGGCCAGCAACCTGACGCTAAATTGAAATTTGGCTTCATAATGTTTAGGTTTATCCATCCCCGCATTCTCGTAAAGCTCCCAGTTTGGGTTTTTGTTGTAGGTTGCCCCTAAAAAATAGTTAGGCCGGTGTAACGACACTGCAAAAGGCTTTTGCTGGATTTCTTTTTCCAGGATTATTCGCTCTTCCAATAGGGAATTTGCAGGCTCGTTTGCGCTTTCGGAGGCCGTTGAAGAGGTTTCGATTGAGGTTTCTTCCGGCAAGGAGACCTGGGCTGAATTTTGTGCAAATGTGTTAGTATGAGATGATTCTGAAAATGCAGCATCAATGAAAACTGCAAAAACGAGTAGAGAGGACAAAGAGATATAATTTAAGAACTTCAGAAGTACATTTCCGTAATTCATGGCCTTTATCTCCTTTCATGTTTGTTATAAAAATAAACAGCAAGTAAAGGATACAGGATGTTGAAGTTGGTTTACTAAAAGAAGGTCAGGTATCAGAGCTGTGATGGCGCCCCATGGAGTCATTATCTGTGTAACGGTCAATTAACGGGAAACATGATACCAACTACTGCCAACTTTACTTAAAAGAGCTTGCGCAGTCAATGAATATTAAGAATCAGGATTATTCAAAAAAGGCAATGCGAGTTCCAGGATTTTAATTGTTCATGCTGACCGACCTGCTCTATCTCTCATCCTGACAGTGAGAACAGCATGTTTTCAGTCATGCATGACTCTCATGGCAAAATAAATTCTCTTGCCTGCAAACAAAAAGGAAATTATAATTACCTTACTTATACTTCCAGGTTGTTAACCTCTTTTCAGGAGGACACATCATGAGAAACTGTTTCTTCTCATCTCTAAGGCCAAACAATCTATTCTTTTTCCATTATATCTGCCTTGTAGTTATTAATATCCTGTCAATCTTTAGCAGGGGATAGAAAGATGTCAGATAGATCAAGAATATTTCTCCGATACGTTCTGCTCAGCGTTGTTATTTGTTTAGGAGCAGTCATGATCTTCGCCTCCGGAGGAGGTGACGGATCGGATGATGGGAATAATAACCCGCCAGACAATGTTGTGCAAAATAATTTCCCCTATCCGCAGCATGTAGATTATACAGGGGATCATGTTAAGCCTCAGAACTATACTCAATCGGAACTGGATGAAATAGCAGCCTCATTTTATCTGGAGTGGCAGGACAAATATATAAAAAGCGATTGTGCTGAAAATGAATACTATGTGAATTTTGATGAAGGCAACACAATATGCGTCTCGGAAGGTTTAGGCTATGGAATGATCATCACTTCCATAATGGCAGGTTATGATGAAGATGCCAAGTCCTATTTCGATGGCATGTACAGGTTTTACAAATCGCATCCCAGCAGCATAAATCCCTTGTTAATGGCATGGGAACAGATTGAGGGGTGTGAAACCAATCCGGATGGAGGCGGTGATTCTGCTTCTGACGGAGATATAGATATTGCTTATGGCCTTCTGCTTGCAGATAAACAGTGGGGCAGCGATGGAGATATCAATTATTTTGAAGAGGGGAAAAAAATTATCGCCGCCATAATGCAGGATGACGTAAACCCTGAGACATATACAATCAAACTCGGAGACTGGGCAGACAGCTCTGAGCCGTCATTTTACTACAGCACACGAACTTCAGATTTTATAATGGATCATTTCAGGGCCTTTGCGCAGGTTTCTGTTGACCAGGATTGGAATAAGGTTATTGACAGCTGCTATACGCTCATAAACAAGATGCAGGCAGACTATTCTCCTGCGACAGGGCTTCTGCCTGATTTTATCATTAACTGCAACTCAACACCGACCCCTGCAAACCAGGATTTTCTGGAATCGGCCTACGACGGAAATTATTATTATAACGCCTGCCGTGATCCATGGAGGATAGTAAACGACTACCTTGTTTCCGGCGATGCCAGGGCTAAAAGCGCTTTGACTGCAATAAACAGCTGGTTAATTGCAAATACAGGTGGCAAACCTGAAAATATAAAAAGCGGGTATTCACTGGATGGCACCCTGATCGGGAATTATCAGGATGTTGCCTTCACCGGGGCCTTTGCGGTTAGCGCTATGCTTGAAACTCAAAATACACAGTGGCTTGATGAAATATTCGAGCTGACAATATCCGAAGGAATAAATGATAACGGTTATTTTGGAAACACCCTTAAGGTTTTGTATCTGTTGACGATATCAGGAAATTATTGGAGCCCTTAATCAGTTGAGCCTTGATTTCCCAACCTACACCCCAGGCATCCCGTTTCATATGGGGCTTCCTGAAACATTCTTTTAAACCAGAGTCACAATCAGTACCTGTCCTAAAATTTTAATTAATCTTTTTTGCCTTTTATACAATTTATTGATATATCCGGCTCAAATTGAAATAAACCAAATTTGCCGTTTGCCGGATAATATATATATTTTCTCAAAAACCCTGATACGCCTATGCAGCTTCCCGACTATATTACAACTCAACGCCTGGTCCTTCGCAAGTTTGTACATGATGACTGGCGGCCATTGTACGCATACTATTCTGATCCTGAATGTACAAGGTTCACTTTTCAGCGAGCATTGACTGAGGGTGAGGCCTGGAGGGCAATGGCCGGCATGGTAGGACACTGGGAACTTCGGGGTTATGGCCCCTACGCCGTGGTCGAAGCCGATACCGGATTAGTAGTCGGCGCCGCGGGACTCTGGTTTCCAAACGATTGGCCGGAGCCTGAAATCAAATGGGCGCTTGTCCGTGCCGGCTGGGGAAAGGGCTACGCCTCTGAGGCAGTTCGAGCGATTCAGCCCATTGCTTCCAGGGTGCTGGATGGAAAATCCCCTATCAGTCTTATCAATGCGGAGAATTTCGCATCAATCCGGGTTGCGCTCGCAGTAGGCGCAACCTTTGAACGGGAAGTGAATTTTCGCGGTTCTCTTCATCACATCTATCGACACCCTAGACCACATGATTGAAGAATGGAGCGGCAAGGCCATTACTGAGGTTCTCCCCAGGACAGGGCAACATGGCGTGTCAGGCTTACTGTCGCATCGTTGCCTTTACCGCTTGTCTGTTCCACGAGTATGTCGATGCTGCCGTTGAAGGGATTGATTACTGTTGTGGACAGTGTGCCGGTAACCGAGTCAGGCGTTTGTCCCGATATGGATATGATTTTAAAGCTGCCTTTGATGCCTGCAGGATCAAACTCTGCAGTCAGTGATGGATAATCGAAACCGTCCTGCGCTGAATTTACGGATTTAACAAGCACTCCCTGCCAGTCCTCAGAAAAAGCGCCATCTGCGGTTGAGAGAGCAACCGACACGTCGATCTCCAGCCGGTGCCGGCAGTCAACGGCAATTTCCGGGGCGACACCATCTCCATCATTGTCAACGGGTTGGGATTCTATTTCACGGATATCACCTCCATCGTAGGATATTAATATGGTAAGCTCTGTTTCGCCTGTCTGGGGTGACTGTGTCAATGTCGATGTGTCGCTGGAATAGACTGCAGATGTGGTGAAACCGTCGCCTGTCTCTGCCAATACATCGGAAGCGGATATGCCTAAAAGTGCACTCTTCTCATCTATATTCGCAAGGGTATTTATAGTCTCCTCACATGAAATGAAGACATTCTGGGCGCCGTCACCACCGGAGTTATCATCATCGTCATCCGTGCCTCCCCCGTTTCCTGTTGCAATAATGGATATAAGGCCAATTGGAATTATAACCGTCAGACAAATGTAACGAAACGATGTGAGAATTTTATTATGTTCAAGAAAAAAAGAGATATATCTATTCATCTTAAGCCCTCGATAAGCTACTGGATACAAAGAGAGAAGGCAGGAACATTTTTCGTCCCTGCCCTGTACGAACTGAGACTAATCTTTTCTAAGCTTGGTTGAAACTCAGCAACCCTTGTCAACACTGTCCCCGGCAGGATCCTGCGCGGTTTTTACCGGAACCATATCAGACCTGAGATGCCACGAAGAATGCGCTGCGTATAGTCTTCTGTACGGTGCCGTTTTTGCCCGTGCAGTCACCGAGCAGGAGGACCTGGTCTGCAGAGCCTATAAACCTGGAGGCCTCATCCATCATCGGCTTAAGGCCGGAATAGATTACAATGCTGTCGGCCTGGACGGATTGCTCGCTCCCCGTGGAATCAGCGTAAGTTACCTTTCCTCCCGTTATACCCTTGACGGTGGTCTCCAGGATATAGCTGATGTTGGGATGGTTTTTGTATATATCCTCCTGGTTCGACATGTTGTGGGGGCCGATAAGCGTTGATTCTATCATCTCTTTCCCGCCTGCGAGCACAGTTACCTTATGCCCGTCCTTGGCCATGCCGATTGCGCACTCAGTTCCGATCCTGCCTGCGCCGATAAGCGCCACATTTCGTCCCAGGGCCTTTTTGTTGCTGTAGGCGGTCAGGATATTGAATACATTTCCGGCATCCGCGCCGGCCATCCTGGAAAGAATAGGCTCAGCTCCGGTTGCAACAAGGACAGTGTCGTAGCCCTTTGACTTGATCATCTCCGGGGTGGCGGTCGTATTTAACAGCACCTCGATACCGGCCTTCTTAACCTGGTTGATAAGGTAGTCCTTGAAGTCCCTGTATGTCCATTTCCACTGGGTATGATCCGTGAACTGGAGGAGACCGCCAAGCTTCTCGCCCTTCTCATACAGTGTGACCCTGTGCCCCCTTTCTGCCGCAGTAACAGCCGCCTTCATGCCTCCCGGGCCCCCTCCTATCACGGCAACCTTCTTTTTTGTCGTGGGCGAAGGGATGTTCGCAAGTTTATATGCCGGCGTTGCCCACTTCGGGTTTACAGTACATACGTCATACCATGGCCCTGCGGTCCGGCTTATCCCATGGCAGTCGTGGCAGCTGATGCAGGGGATTATATCCTCGGCCCTGCCCTCGGATGCCTTTTTGACGAATTCCGGATCGGCGAAAAAGGGCATCGTCATCCCGACCATATCTGTTTTCCCGCCCGCTATGAACTGTTCATTCAAGTCCGCATAGTGGAATCCGGCACATGGGCATACAACGGTCTTAATGCCTGCCTTCTTTATGGCCTCGGCAAAGGCAAGATTGAATGGTCTTTCCTTGTCCAGTGTAAAGCTGTTAGGATGCTCGTAGCTGCCGGCCCTCAGCTGGATGATGTCGGCAAGGCCTTCAAGCTTTTTCGCCGCTTCAACGACCTGCTCTAGCTGATCGGCTGTCGGCTGATTGTTGTTGCTGACTCCCGGGGTGCTCGGCCCTGAACTTGGTCCTGGGGACCCGACCTTGACTATCCCGGTTGCTATCAGGAGAAGATTGGTTGCGCTCCGTACCGCCTGCACCGCCTCAAGGTTGTTTGCGCTCAAGGCCATCACGTCATAGCCTCTGTCCTCAATATCCTTTGCCTTTGAAACGAGGTCTTTTACGCTGACGATTGCCTGCACCTGTGGTCCCTCTCCTCCGGGCATACCGCCCTGAGCGCCCGGTGCGCTGCCCTGTTGCATGCCACCCTGAGGAGAGGCTCCTCCACCTGGCGCACCCCCACCGGAAGGCATTCCACCCTGGCCGCCTGGTGTGTTGCCCTGCTGCATACCGCCCAGTAAAGATCCGCCTTGTGCCATTCCCCCTGGTGCTCCCCCTGGCATTCCTCCACCAGGTGCGCCTCCACCTGTGCTGGTGCCGTCCTTGCTGTAACCAAAATCGCCGGCAAAATATACCAGTGCCCCCTCGCAGTGAATATCGTCAATCATGCGATTGAGATAATTATGGACAGGAGGGATGTCTTGCCATATATGATCCGAGAAGTGCAGCATGCCGCTCATTGGGCCAGTGTCACTATAGTCTATTGGATATTTGATAAAATGCTCCTCCACCGAGACAATGGCTGCGTTTTTTGCTATATTTGAGTAATGGTTTCTATAGGCATCGGCAGGAAAATTTTCCGGCCCCTGCAGACAGTGCGGGGGAGACTGGGTATGCATTATTCTGTTCTTAACTACAACATTTCTGATCCTGAGAGGCGATAAAAGATGATGGCATCTGTTGGTTGTTGCCTTCACGGCAGCAGTAGCGGCCTTGTCTGCTGCCATCACTGCACGGGTTTCAAAACCTGCTAGTTTTTTACAGGTCAGCGCGCATGTGGACGCCACACCGGTTGCAATCAGGAATTGCCTCCTACCCATAAGGGATTTGATTAGGTTCATGATTTCCTCCTTTTTAAAATGTTAGATAAATATTATTCTGAGAGATACACTTTCATAATCTAGCCTGAAAACAGATTGTTAAAACATTACTTATTCATTCCCTCAATATCAAGGCTATCCAGGAGAACCTGGGATTCCCCCTTTTCCGCGGCTTTCTTCTTTGCCTTCCAGTGGCTCACGTCATGCTCTCCGATAGGGCTGCTGACTGTGCAAAACATCTCTGAACCAAAGGCATTCCACAGATCTTTTGCAAGCGCCTCTTTCCAGGGCTTGCGCAGAACCTGTACTGAAACATGTCTGGTAGCCCTGTTGGCGCATTTGACCACTACCTCCGCCAGCTCCTGGGCGCGCTTCCAGATCTTTTCACGTGGGAGCACCTCATTTACCATCCCGATTTCCAGCGCGGTCCTGGCGTCAATTGTCTGTCCTGTCAAACATATAGTTAGCCCTTTTGAGCCCCATTATCTGCTGAAGACAGATTTGAATGCCGTCGCCGGGGACTATGTTGATCGGATAATGCATATCGGCAATAAAGGCGTCTTCCGCCATTAAGGTAATATCGCAGAATAACGCCATCTCGGTATGAAAGCCGGGCCCGTTGATAACCCCGATAGTGGGAATGGCAACATCATTAATAAGGCCTTCGCAGATGCGGGGGCCGTCATGATACATGTGTTCATAATGAACCCATCCCTTGTGCTTCATCTCATCTATCTCCAGATTGATGCCGTCTATGTACTGATCGCCCTCACCACCCAGGATCAGGCATTCGGTAGACTCATCCTGGCCTATGAATTTGCAGAGCTGCCATACTGCCCTGTGAATGTCCAGTGCCCAGACCATGGAACCGTCTTCGGTATGCCATTTGGCCGTCATGATGCCCAGGTCATCACGGGTAAGCTTGAAATGATCTTTGAACCTGGGGGCATACTCTTCAAAGTCAGTCTGCGGGATGCAGGTGGGGCTTACTTTATAGCCCTTTTTCTGTACAGGATCCAGGTTCTTCGGGACAAATAAATGATCGCGATTTTTTGCCATAATTAACTCCCTCCTGAAATGTTTTAAAGTAATTGTATAGTATGGAAAGTAATAACGGTGAGCTCAGTGAGTTTCCTGAGGCAGTCGGCTGTGATTCTATGAGTGCTGAATTTTTTAGGCAACCCCGGAAATACATTCCGACCTCCCTGAAAAGAGGTTAAAGGTGCTAGAAAGAGTTCAGGCAATAATATAAAAAACCTCATTATTATGCAATAGATTGTTTTATATCACTCCGCAAGGGATTGGATTGTGTCATGGATCTCTGAAACATGGAGATCAATATGCCCGGATAAAACCCTGTAGTCCGAAAGGTCAACCTCCTTGCTGTGCCGGAAAGCTTCGATGCCGGAGGCGCAGATCATCAAGGAATCGTTTTAGAGTGAGAGTCTTTATTTTGGTTGTCCCTGGGTTCAAAAAGGAGACACTGCATTCCTGAACTTTTATAGACGGATAGGGAAGGGGATTCGTGGGATTTAAACCCCATCGCCCTGCAGCCGTAGGGAAATTTTTTATCCCAGGTGATGTAGTAGTGTTTACAACCGGTGCATGTATTCATATGGTGTTCAAGGTTGATGCCTGTTGATACCGGCTAGACCTCTTTATAATGCAGTTAAACCGGCATGCAGAGGATTGCCTTTATCCTTGTTTCGAATATATTTGCCGCATAGGCCGGCTTTAATAAAATGGCCGTGTCGGCGCCTGTCCCGCTTCCCCCTATTGCAACGATATCTTCATCCGGCGTTATCAAACCGTGCTCCGCGGCCATAACGCTGATTTCGACACAGACCTTCACGCCCTGGGAGAATATCCTGAGGGTGTCGGAAACGATATTAAGGGGGATAAAGCCGCTTTTGTACTTCCCTTCAAAGCTCCTCTCAACCCCGCTGAAGGCGTGGAGTCCGCGCACTATCCTGATGCCGTTATCTATAAGGGCCTGCTGATTTTTGTTGAACCCCTCCACCTCTTCGCGGAATCTGCTTCCGGCGCTATAGGTGACAGCGATAATCTCTATCGATTCACCGGCCTTTTTTCTCAGGTTAAGCGCTGTTTCACCGGTGGATGATGCTACAACCACCTTTTTAATGTCCTCGTCCCTGCAGCATGCCAGGGCGAGTTCAAGGGTCCTGGAAGTATTTACAGGGCCCTTTTTATCAAAATAAAATATCTTTTTTTCCTTTCCTCTGTTCATATTAAATCCTCCATCGCCCCGGGAGGGGGGAAGTATTTATGATAATCATCTCCCTTACTTTTTGATTATCCATTTAACGGCATCAAGAAGATCCTCTGCAATATAACAGGGCCTGAACGCCATTCCAGGCAGATTGTATTCGGCTACCCCTCGGCCGTAGCCCGTTTTTACCAGTATCGCCCTGAGGTCCGCACGCTCCGCCAGCTCCATGTCAGAATAGTGATCGCCTATCATGTATGAACGCGACATGTCTATTTCAAATTGCCCGCAGGCCTGCTTTATCAGCCCTGTTCGGGGTTTTCTGCAGTCGCAGTCAATGGAGTATTCAGGGACGCTGCCGCCGGGGTAATGGGGGCAGAAAAATATTCCGTCCACGGTCGCCCCTTCCTTCAGCAGGGATTCCTTCATGGATGAATGCATATTATACAATAATTCAATCGGGAAGTAACCCCTGGCCACGCCGGACTGGTTTGATACTATTATAGCCAGGTAGCCTTCGCTGTTCAATATCCTGATTGCCTCGGCTGTTCGGGGCAGAATTATGAAACGGCTGGGGTGGTTGACATACCCCATCTGTTCGTTTACAGTGCCGTCCCTGTCGATAAAAACCGCCGGTCTTTTAATAGTCATATGCCTTTATCCGATTTTTCACCAATTATCAATCTTGTCCAAAACAATGATGCAATTGCTCATGAGAGCAAATAAAAATGCTCTATTCGCTATATATATGAATAGAGAACCTGGAACTGTCATTCCCGCGAAAGCGGGAATCCAGAGTTTGCAGTTGAGAAAAAACCACTGGATGCCCGCCTTCGCGGGCATGACGAGATATTAATCTTTTTCCTTAAAGACTTCATATAATGGTTTAAAATTGTTTTGGACAGTAATGATTTATTATAAAATAGAAGGCCTGAAGCTCTCCCCCCTCTTAAGATAAGAGGGGATCAGGGGGAGTTATGAGAAAATCAGGATACCTTAACATAACCTCCTGCCTCCCCTTGCCCTAAGGGGAGGTGAGACCATTCGCATTTGAGTGAAGTTCCATACAGGCAATCAGCCTTCAGCTAATCAGTTGCTTTAGATTGGCTCGGCTGAGAGCTGATGGCTGAAAGCGTGCAACTTCATTCTTTCAACATCGCCACCGTCCCGAATCTCCCTGTGTTGCCTTCCCCCCTGAATGAATAAAACAGGTCTGTGTTGCATTTTGTGCAGATCCCGGAGATTTCAATATTTTCTTTTATGATCCCCGCCCTTGAAAGCTGCATCCTGCTTATATCCCACAGATTAAAATGACTGTCCCTGACAATAAATCCGGAGAACTCTTCGGGGAATATATCCCTGTATGTCTTAAACTCGGCGCAGCAGGGGCCGAGGGAAGGTCCGATGGCAGCCTTCATATCTTCCGGATCGCACCCGAATTCAGATCTCATCCTGCCGACAACAGCGCCCAGGATATCCTGGACATTTCCCCTCCAGCCGCAGTGGACCGCCGCCACTACCGACTTCACTGCGTCATATATTATGACGCCCTGGCAGTCGGCCTGCTTGACCATGATCCCCAGCAGCGGGATATCGGTTATGATCGCGTCCGCGCTGCATACGCCAGGATCACTGTAATCCTCCATGTGAAGCGCTATGATATCCGCACCATGCACCTGGTTCATATACAAAATCCGCCTGGCCCCGACCTTCTCTCTGATCAGGCTGAGGTTTTGGCTGACATGATCATGGAGATCGCCGGTGTTGAATGATACGTTAAGGCTGTCATAGGGAGGCCTGCTTACCCCGCCCCTCCTGGTAAAAACGCCGTGGGTCAGGCCGGTATGGGCTACAAGTGCATCAAACTGCAGGCGGGGGATTTCCCTGGCACAGTCAGAGGCAGGATATTTATTGATGGATGTATTTTTTAAAGACATAGCGGGGGGGTTAAAATATCAACGGGATACCTTTATGATTAGACGGTGCAAGTGTCCCCTGATTGCCCTGAGAAAAAAATAGATTCCGGCACGACACAAACCGCCCTATTTACCGCTGCTTCCTTCCGGATCTGACGGGGTTTCATAGGCGTCTGTCACGTGCGGTCCACTCTTCCTCAAGGCAGCCAGAGGACACTTTCAGACAGGGTTTCAGAAAAATTCCATTAAACCCATTCATGCGGATCCGGTCTTTTAGAACACCGTTGAGCACCAATCCGGAATTAACAGAAAAAGACTTCGATCAGGCTATATCAACTCTTTCCTTAAGTTCCTTCCCTACCTTGAAGAAAGGAAGCTTCTTGGGTGCAACATTAATAATCTCACCAGTCTTGGGGTTCCTTCCCTGGTAGCCTTCGTAATTCTTGATCTTGAAGCTGCCGAAACCCCTGATTTCCACACGTTCCCCTCTGACAAGAGCCTTTTCCATATCTCCGAAGACCGTGTTTACCACTTCCTCAGCCTTTTTAAGAGCCAGGTCTTCTGCTTTTGCCAGGGCCTCAATAAGTTGTGATTTATTCATAAGTCTCCTATCTTAAAAAGTGATTTCTTTCCTGAGCCGATATATTCTTAGCAGAAAGATAAATGGTCTTTCGGCATTTTTGACAGGACCCTATTGATATTTAAATAAACGCACTAAGTCAAGTATTTACTTGTATATACAGAAAAAAGGTTTTTATACAATATTATATTTTCATGATTTTATCCGGGATCCGGAATGCCTCTTCTGCAGTTGAATGTATCCGTTCCTGCGTGTCCGGGTTTTTTTAAAATTATTAAAATAATAAGTCAAGCCCCTTTTTTTACACGTTTTTACTGCATACTGTGACTGAAAATGTAAAACTCTTGATATTTGTGCGGTCCTGAGATAAAAATTCAGTCTCCACAAAAAGCTTTCAGCGGTGAGCTAGTGTCCATGCATAAATAAGGCTTTAATGGATGGAGCGTTCAGCTGTCAGCGATCAGCGATCAGCCAATCTGTCGAATTATAAGACTTTAGCTGAAAGCTGAATGCTGAGTGCTGACAGCTTGAATCCAAAAACGAGAGTTTTTGGATGAACACCAGCTAATAATTTTTTAAGGGCAAAATAATGAAAAGTCTAACAACAAAAGAAATCAGGAGTCTTATACCGTACCCTCCGGGAAAACCCATTGAGGAGCTTGAAAGGGAACTGGGTATATCTGGTTCGATCAAACTTGCCTCCAATGAAAACCCCCTGGGCCCATCACCCCTGGCCGTACGTGCCATTATTGATAGTTTAGGCAGGATAAACCGGTATCCGGACGGCAGCGGTTATTATCTTAAAACCAGGCTGTCGGAGGCATACGGTATTACCACCGACAGGATTATCATAGGCAACGGCTCAAACAACCTGATTGAACTGGCCATCAGGACCTTTTTGACAAGGGGCAGGGAGGTTATACAGGCGTTCCCGACATTCCTCTTTTATGAAAAGATAACCACAGGCTCGGGATGCAGGCTCATATCCGTGCCCCTCAAGGACTTCAGGCTCGATCTCAACGGCATCCTCAATGCCGTTACAAGGAAGACCGGCCTGATATTTATCAATAACCCCAACAACCCCACAGGCACCGCCCTTTCCGGCAAAGAGGTGAAGTCCTTCCTGCAGGCCCTGCCTGGCGATATCGTTGTGGTGCTGGATGAGGCATATATTGAGTTTGTAACGGACAGGGATGTTGCCGACGGGCTTGAACTCCTTGGGGACTACCCGCGACTGATTGTGCTGAGGACCTTTTCAAAGCTTTACGGGCTGGCCGGCCTCAGGGTCGGATACGGCTTTTCCTCGCCGGAGATAATCGATTACATGAACAGGGTGAGACAGCCCTTTAACGTCAATCTGCTTGCCCAGGCCGCTGCCACGGCTGCGCTTGATGATAAGGCCTTTGTCGCGGACACCCTGAAGGTTGTAAGGGAAGGGCTGGAATATCTATTCGCCGGCCTGAAAGAGCTTGGGATCGAATACCGCCCCACCCAGACCAATTTTTTCCTGATAAAGTCTCCCCTGGGAGGGAAAAAGACATATGAGCTGATGCTCAGAGAGGGTGTCATTATCCGCTCCATGGAGAGCTTCGGACTAAAGGACTACATAAGAATAAACGTGGGCCTCCCTGAAGAGAACGAGAGGTTTATAAGAGCACTGAAAAAGGTATTGGCCGGTAATCCAGGGTAATTCAAAGGCATCAACAGTATCCCTTGTGCACAGTTTTAAGGCACAGGGCTCAGGGCGCAAGAAAAACAAATTACAGGTCTTTTTGAACCATTAAAACCTATGTCTTGAGGTGAAAACAGCAATGGAAAAATTGGTGATAGCCGTTGACGGGCCTGCCGGCTCCGGAAAAAGCACGGTAAGCCGCCTTCTGGCGAAAAGACTCGGCATCCTTTATCTCGACACCGGAGCCATGTATCGCGCAGCGGCCCTTCATGCGCAGAGGATGGGGATAGATTTTGCAGATGGTCCGGGATTATACAGGATGTGCCTTGAGCTTGATCTGCGCTTTATGCCTGACGGCGGGAACCAGAAGATATTCATGGGCAATGAAGATATCACTTCCGGGATTAGAAGCCCTGAGATGGACATGCTGGCATCAAGGATATCCTCCGTCAGGGAAGTAAGAGATGCCATGACCATGCTTCAACGCAGAATCGGCACGGCAGGATCATTGGTTGCCGAAGGCCGCGACATGGGCACAGTGGTCTTCCCCGATGCGGGCTATAAATTCTTCATAACCGCATCGGTACCCGAAAGGGCACGAAGGAGATACCTGGAAAGGGTCGGCCGGGGTGAATGCATATCGATAGAGAAGGTTGAAGAGGATCTGAGGAAAAGGGATGACCAGGACTCCGGACGCGCCATAGCGCCCCTCCGGCCTGCCGGGGATGCCGAAATAATCGATACCACAGGTGTTGACATTGAACAGGTTATTGAAGGCATTTTAAAAAAAATTCATAGTTATTGATGTTTATCTTGATATTTGGTAATAATGGCATAATATAGATCGTTCATTTGGAAAATACGGGATTTTCAAGGGCAGGATTAAGGCGCTAACCGCTGGATAACACACTCTAATTCAGATGCCATGCGGCAGCGCGGCAATCAGCAGCTGCCCCTGACATGCCCGCTTAACTTCTTTTCTGAAGGGAGGGGATGTAAATGGAGCATACCCGTTTCCGGACGAATAATATTTTTAATTCCAATCTTTTGGAACAATACATCTAGGGGGTATTTACGTTAATGGATAAACCAACAGACCAAATTAAAGAGACTAGCCAGGACGACAACAATGATACTACAACCTCTGACCAGGATTTTCTGGACGAATTTCACTCCGGCAAAAAGGCCGGCGACATGAAATCAGGAGACGATTCCTCGGGAGACGACAGTTTTAAGTCCCTGTATGAGCAGAGCCTTAAGACCATGCAGGAGGGCGAGCTTGTATCCGGAGAAATCGTAATGATCGGCAAGGAGTTTATCCTGGTCGATATCGGTTACAAATCAGAGGGACAGATCAGGATCAACGAATTCATTGATGCCGAAGGCAATATTACCGCCAAGGTGGGCGACAAGATAGACGTTCTTCTTGAAAAGAGAGAGGATGAGGACGGGCGCATTATCCTTTCCAAGGAAAAGGCCGCAAAGATCAAGATATGGGATGAGATCAAGCGGATATACGAGGAAGACGGCACCATACGCGGGCAGATTGTTTCCCGTTTAAAGGGAGGCATGGCTGTTGATATCGGTCTTCAGGCCTTTCTCCCCGGGTCCCAGATCGACCTTAAACCTATCAAGAACTTCGATTCACTGATAGGTACCAAGCATGATTTCAAGATCCTCAAATACAACAAGCGTCGATCAAATATTGTTCTTTCAAGAAGGGCGCTTCTTGAAAAAGACCGCAAATCCATGAGGGAAACCACCCTTAAGAAGATAGAAGAGGGCTCGGTCGTAACAGGAACAGTCAAGAACATCACAGATTACGGGCTTTTTATTGATCTTGGAGGCATTGACGGGCTTCTCCATATCACCGATATCTCCTGGGGCAGAGTAGGCCATCCGTCGGAACTCTTTCAGGTAGGCGACCAGATCCCGGTCAAGGTCCTGAAATTTGACACGGAAAAAGAGAGGGTATCCCTCGGCCTCAAGCAGTTGAAGTCTGATCCATGGAGCGATGCGGACAGCAAATACCCCATAAACACCAAGGTCTCAGGCAAGGTCGTAAGCCTTGCGGATTACGGCGCATTCATCGAGATCGCGGAAGGCATCGAAGGGCTCATCCATGTATCAGAGATGTCATGGACCAGGAAGATAAGGCATCCGTCCCAGATGCTCAAGGTCGGCGATGTGGTTGAGGCGGTAGTCCTGAATATCGACTCTGTAAACAAGCGGATATCACTGGGTCTGAAGCAGGTCGAGCCCAACCCATGGGCGGTGATAGGAGAGAAATACCCCATCGGAACCACCATTGAAGGCAGGATAAAGAACATAACGGATTTCGGCATCTTTATCGGCATCGATGAAGGGATTGACGGGCTTGTTCATATATCCGACATATCATGGACCAAAAGGATCAAGCACCCTTCAGAGGTCTATAAAAAAGGCCAGGAAGTCCAGGCCGTGGTCCTGAATATCGACGAGGCCAACGAGCGCTTTTCGCTGGGTATAAAGCAGCTGACCCCTGACCCGTGGGATGAGATACCGGTCAAATATAAACCGGGCACAAGGGTTACCGGAACCATTACCAACATAACGGACTTCGGGGTTTTCATAGAGCTTGAAGAGGGCATTGAAGGCCTGATCCACGTATCTGAATTGACCAAGGAAAAGGGCGGCAATCCCCTGAGCAGGTTCAAGGTTGAGGATGTAATCCAGGCAAAGGTGATAAACCTGTCCAAGGATGAAAAGAAGATCGGCCTTTCCATCAAGCAGCTCGAAGAAGGCGAAGAAAAGGATATCTACAAAAGATATATGAACAGCAGCCGTGAGGCAACATCGAATCTCGGCGAACTGCTGAAGGCAGGGATGCAGAATCTCGAGGCCAGGAACGCCGCGGAAAACGCCGCCAAAGAGCAGGAGTCATCCGAAAAGGAAGATCCCGAATCCTGATCAACCGGGGATTTCCCCTGATATCAAGACTTCATTTCCCCTTTAAAACAGGGGAAATGAAGTAATTTATTTTTTACACCCTATCAAAAATACAATATGTCCATTAAAAAAAATCCTGTCCTGATTGTCCTTGTCATCCTGGGGATAGCCTTCATCGTCCTGGGAACGGCCATGTATTTTGTATCCGGCCTTTTAAAATCATCCTATTCCGGAATCGGGTTTTCCGATAAGATAGGCGTTATTGAAATAGCAGGTGCGATAAGCGACTCAGGCGCTGTTCTTGAGCAGCTCACGGATTTCAATAAAGACAAGCACATTAAGGCCATCATACTGAGGATAGACTCCCCAGGCGGCAGTGTCGGAGCATCACAGGAGATCTACAGGGAGGTGGCCAGGGTCACACAGACAAAAAAGGTCATAGTATCCATGGGTGACACCGCGGCCTCCGGGGGCTATTATATCGCCGCTGCCGGAGATAAGATAGTTGCAAACCCCGGAACAATAACCGGAAGCATCGGCGTCATCATGTCATTTTACCGGATTGATGAGCTTTCCAGGAAAATCGGCCTGACCCTGGAGGTTATAAAAAGCGGGGAATTCAAGGATACAGGCTCCTCATTCAGGGAACTAACAGACAGGGAAAGGGAGCTGATGAACGGCGTGGTGGTGAACATCCAGGAGCAGTTCATAAAGGCAGTGGCCGAGGGCAGGAAGCTTCCGGTTGACAGGGTGCGCGAGATCGCCGATGGGCGCATTTTTTCAGGGGAAATGGCAAAGGGAATGGGGCTTGTTGACGAGCTCGGCAATTTCCAGGACGCCGTGAATCTTGCCGCAAACCTGTCCGGGATAAAGGGTGAACCGACACTGGTATATCCTGAAAAAACCGGACTCAAGCTATGGGACATCATATTCCAGAGCGCCAGCCAAGCAATCTCAAAGGCAGTCGCAGACGACATCAGGCCGGTCATAGAGTACAGGTGGAGCGGCCTTTCCAATTAACATATCAAACAAACATGCTTATATCGCCCTTGCCCTTTCGAATCACCTCGGGCACATCATTTATGAGAGAAATGACGCTTGAAGGATCGGGATGCAGCACCCCTCCGTCGATTACAATCTCAAGATAGGAAGAATAGGCATCCTGGATCAGGGACGGATCATCAATCAGCGCGCTTGTGCTTATTATGGGACGGCCGAGTTCACGGACTATACTGATGCAGATGTTGTTGTCAGGGACGCGTATGCCCACGGTCTTTCGCTTCGTAAGCATTATCTTGGGCACAAGCTTGGTGCCCTCGAGTATGAATGTATAGGGGCCGGGCAGCAGCCTCCTCATGGTTTTATAGCAGTAATCCGACACCTTCGCGTATTTGCTGATTTCCTTGAGGCTGTCGCATATAATGGAGAAGGGCTGGTTCAGGGAACGTTTTTTCAACTTGTATATCTGCTCGATACCCTTCTTGTTGTACAGATCACACCCGATCCCATAAAATGTATCCGTAGGGTAGGCGATGAGGCCGCCCTGGTCAAGGACCTCGCTTACCTTGCGAATAAGGCGCTGCTGAGGATTCTGTGGATTGATGGATATTATCATGGCCAGGAGTCCTATCTTAAAACACCTGTAATGTCAATCCAATACAGCCTTCCTTAGTATATGAGACCACACCTTGATCCTCCCCTCAAAGGGGAGGAGAATTGTGTTTAGGAAAGGGGGCCTCGGCCAACCCTGCCAGATCCCATGCCTATCAAGTAAAAAATAGACTCTATATCAAAATCTTTAATCAACTAATTTGGAGAAGAACCGTATTTTTTCCTTGCGCCCTGCGCCCTGCGCCTTACGGATGTTATTGACAAACGATCCCTTATAAAAGAATATAAAGCGGCAACCCACAGCAATCAGGATCATTTATAAATATTAAGGAGGCGCCGTCAAGGCCATGCCCTATTCTATTATGCTGGTCTTCGTATCCATTTTCGGCCTTATCGTCGGAAGTTTTCTGAATGTATGCATCTACAGAATACCCCTGAAAAAATCCATTGTTAATCCTCCTTCCGGCTGTCCCAGCTGCGGAGAGGGAATAAAATTTTACGATAATATCCCGTTGTTAAGCTATATAATACTCGGCGGAAAATGCAGGCGCTGCCGTCAACCCATCTCCATGCAGTATCCCTTTATAGAGCTGTTGACAGGCCTGTTAAGCCTTGCCGTCTTTGTAAAATACTATCCCGATTATCTGCATTATCTGGCCCTGTTTATCTTTGTGTCAGCGCTTGTTGTAATATCCTTTATAGACCTGGGTCATCAGATCATTCCGGATATCATATCCATCCCCGGCATTATCGCCGGCTTTGCAGTCACTGTCTGCCTCAACCTTATCTCCTCATACCCGATCACATGGCTTGATTCGCTTTTCGGGATCATAGCCGGGGGAGGAATACTTTATCTTGTCGCGGTCATATTCGAAAGGCTGACCGGAAAGGAAGGCATGGGGGGTGGGGATGTCAAGCTGCTTGCCATGATAGGGGCCTGGATGGGCTGGAAGTCCCTGCCGCTGGTTATATTAAGCTCGTCCCTTACAGGCTGCGTGATCGGCTCAGCGGCGCTTCTTCTTTCAGGCAAGGGCCTCAGGGCCAGGATACCTTTCGGCCCTTTTCTGGTGATAGGCGCCCTGATATATCTCTTTTTCGGCGGGAGACTTGAAGCATGGTATTTTCAGCTGTTCATGTAACAATTTTTAATTATCAGGAGATAATTTGAAGCTTCCATTTTACGGCCTGAGGACAGGGATACTGGCGCAGCTGCTGTTTCTGATAATTGCCGCCATGCTCCTTGTTAACCTGGTCATGCTTAACCTGTCGCAGAGAAGCCTTCTGCAGTCCCGGGCTGACGCAGGCAAGATCCTTATCAATGCGCTCTCCCTGGATATCGGCAATCTCATCGGAAGCACGAACAAATCATTGAGCGTCCTCTTTCAGGACATGGAAACCGTAGAAGACATAAGAGACCTTTTGTCAAAAGGCGGTTATCCGGACCTGGTTATCGTGGATATTAATGGAAATGCCGCCTTTTCAACCCCGTCATCAGACGAAGACAGGAAATTTCTCCTGACCCCTGCCAGGATATCACTTCAGGAGGCGGCGATGTCGGTCAGCTACAGGGGCACTTCCTGGGGGGTTTTCTGGCTCGGCAATAAAGCTGTTGCCGTTTCCGGCCCCCTGATGTATCGCGGAACGACTATCGGCGGCGCAGCCATAAGCTCGTCCCTTGATTCAATTTATAAATCCCTGAGGGAATCCCAAAGACTTGTAATCCTCTATATCATCCTTGATACGATAGTGCTCGCCCTGGTCGGCATCTATCTCCTGTCCAGGATCGTGGTCACTCCTATCCATCGTCTTCTCAAGATGACTGAGAAATACAGGGAGGAGGACATCCTTCCTCCCATGCCTGAAGACACCGGCAATGAGATAGGAAACCTGTCGCGTTCTCTAAGCACAATGCTGCAAAGGCTTGATGAAAACAAGAAAGAGCTGAGAAGGCATATCTCTTCCCTGGAAAAGGCGAATATCGAGCTTCAACAGGCCCAGGACAGGATAATACGTTCCGAAAAGCTCGCATCCGTCGGGCGTCTGGCCGCCGGAATTGCCCATGAAATAGGGAACCCCCTGGGTATCATCCTGGGTTACCTGGAGCTGATCAGAAAGGGGGAAATCGCCGATGATGAAAAAAGGGATTTCCTGAACCGTGTCGAATCAGAGATAACCCGCATAAATGCGATCATCAGGCAGCTCCTTGATTTTTCGAGGCCATCCACAGAAAATAATGAGAAAAACCGGATCCATGAGATTATTGCCGACACCGTGAACATGATGAGTCCCCATCCCTTGATGGAGGGCATCAACATCCGGCTGGATCTTAAGGCTGAAAGAGACACGGCCTTCACCGATTCAAACCAGCTGCAGCAGGTCTTTTTAAATATTATCATGAACGCGGCTGACGTCCTGAAGGATGAGCGCACCGCGGGAAACGATTCCTCAAACGATATATTGATCACAACATCTAATAAGGAGGACTCTATTGAGATAAGGTTTATTGATAATGGCCCGGGCATTGAGGAAGACAGTATCCGGCATATCTTCGATCCTTTCTATACGACGAAGGAGCCCGGAAAGGGGACAGGGCTCGGCCTGTCCGTATCCTACATGATCATAGAATCCCAGGGGGGTGTAATACGCGCTGAAAGCGCAACGGGGAAAGGCACTTCAATTATCATCAATCTTCCTCTACACAAAGGTCAACCTCAAGGAGACGACAGATGAAAGATTCCGGAAAACATATTCTGATTATAGATGATGAAAAAAATATGCGCCACATGCTCCAGGTAATGCTCGGCAAGGAGGGATACCTCACCGATGCGGCGGCGGACGGCGTGGAGGGCCTGTCCAGGCTGGCTGAAAAAGACTTTGACTTCATACTGTGCGACATAAAAATGCCCAGAATGGACGGATTGAGTTTTCTGAAGGAGGCAAGGACAAGATATCCCGAAAAGACATTTATCATGATGTCCGCATACGGCACGATAGATACGGCCCTTGAGGCCATGAAACTGGGCGCCTATGACTATATTGCAAAACCCTTCAAATCCGATGAGGCCCTCCTTACCCTGAAAAAGGCGGAAGAGCGCGAAAGGCTCAAGAAAGAAAATTTAAGGCTGCAGAACAGGATAAACAGGATCGAGCAGAAATACTCCTTCGGCAATATTATAGCCCGAAGCGAGGCCATGGCCGCGGTCTTTGAACTGGTTGAAAGGGTCGCCGATCACAAGACAACCGTGCTTATCACCGGAGAAAGCGGTACAGGCAAGGAGCTCATCGCAAAGGCCATCCATTCAAAGAGTTCGAGGGTTGAGAGGCCCATGGTATCAATAAACTGCGGCGGCATACCTGAAAACCTTCTTGAAAGCGAGATGTTCGGCTACAAAAAAGGCGCATTTACAGACGCGGCCAGGGACAAGCCGGGCCTGTTTGAGGAGGCCGACAGGAGCACGATCTTTCTTGATGAGATAGGCGAATTGCCCGTGCAGCTGCAGGTCAAGCTCCTGCGCGTCCTGCAGGAGGAAGAGATCACCCCCCTGGGCGCTACGGTGCCTAAAAAGATCGATGTGAGGGTGGTGGCCGCCACCTCAAAGGACCTGACCAGGGAGGTGGAACACGGGCGGTTCCGGGAAGACCTGTTTTACAGGATAAATGTCTTGACGATCCACCTCCCTCCCCTGAGGGAGAGACGGGGAGATATCCCCCTGCTTACGGGCCATTTCATCGACAGCTTCAACAGAAAGCTCGACAAAAATATCGAGGGGCTCTCATCCAGCGCCATGGCCTTTCTTCTTGCACACGGCTGGTCCGGCAATATCAGGGAGCTGGAAAATGTTATTGAGAGGGCAATGATCCTGGCAAGGGATAACCTTATCACGCCCTCGGAACTCCCCTCTTCAATTACCTCAAAAAATGAAATCATGTCATCGGAAGATCAGGGACGCAGCCTGTCAATTAAGAAGGAGACAAGGCGTCTTGAGATGGAGCTTATCCGAAAGGCCCTGGAGCTTACCGGCGGAAACCGCTCAAATGCCTCCAAGATCCTTGAGATCAGCCGCCCTATACTCATCTCCAAGATAAAGGAATATGGCCTGGAATAGTTCCTGGAAATCTCGACTTGATGTCTTTTAAACATGCCCTGAAAAATATGTAAATTATTGCCAACACCTGGAACACCATTACATATTATTTAGAAACCTTTTACATATCGGTTTGCATGCCATTTTTTGCCCAGATTTAACCTTTTGATTTTTAAAGATAATTTACAAATTCCAAACCGGTCCCATTGGCACAGGATTTGTTAATGATCAGGCATGAAGCTGATCTTTCTGTTGTCTGTGCCAGTATCTCCATTGCAATCCTAAAAATCGGGAGGGACAGTCTAATGCAGGTTTTCAGTAAAAAGACCCTGGATGAGAAGGCGCATATACTTGAGTATGCCAGGATGTGTGCGAAGCTTTTTGAAAACGTCGATTTTGAAACCCACAACAAGCAGCTGATAAAGCAGAACGGCAGACTGGTCCACACCTTCTCCGGGCCTTTATACCTTCAGTTCTTTAACGGCAACGAGATGAAGTCCTAAAATTCTGCGAATACACTGCCGGGCTGTTTGCTCCCTTGCTTCATAAAAATTACATGCCTGCAGTTTATAACGCCTAATGTCATATCATGTTCTGATTAATCGTTGACATATCCCTCTGATCACTCTATTCTTACTTTATTCAAAGAAATTAACAATCATCGAGGAGAATAAAATGAAAAAAATAGCCAGTGTCATCGCACTTCTTTCGCTCCTGATCACCGGACAGGTTATGGCCGCGGACATTGAATTTGATGAGGGACTTACGCAGACGGCATTTGAGGACCTCAGCAAAGAGGCCGTCGCATTGCTTGCCTACAAAAATATGGCCCCTGCCGAGCCGTTAGGAGTGACCGGATTTGACATAGGGATAGAAAGTTCCTTTGTGTCCATCAGCACTGGGAACAACAACTACTGGGAAAAGGCATTTGCAGACGATGCGCCCAGCGTGCTCCCTGCCCCCAAAATACGCGTAAGAAAAGGGCTGCCCGGTGGCATAGATATAGGCGCCATGTATTCAGGTGTTCCGGGATCCAACATTAAACTGTACGGAGCTGAGGTCAGCTATGCCATTCTCGAAGGCGGCATTGCGACACCGGCCCTTGGGGTGCGCGGCACCTATACAAAGCTGTCAGGGGTTGAAGACCTGGATTTTCAGACAACAGGATTTGATGTCTCCATCAGCAAGGGTTTCGCCATACTTACACCCTATGCCGGCGCGGGCATGGTCCATTTCAGCAGCAGGGCAAAGGGAAACCTTCAGTCTCTGTCTGCTGACCTGATTGGTTCGCCCTTGAGCGATGAAAAGCAGTGGCAGCCCCGTTATTTCGGCGGTGTTAAATTAAGCTGGATACCCCTGCTCGGGATCACCGCTGAGTTCGAATACATGAATCGCCCGGTATACTCCCTTAAGATAGCGCTGGCCTTTTAATACCTCGCCGAAAACACAGAGGCCATGGAAATTGAACGCCCAGTCCAGTCTCCATGGCCTCTTCTGTATTATTCAAACCAAACTGACATCCGGATGTCCCGCCCCTCACACCTTACGCCTGCGCCTCACACCTTGCACCCCGCGCGACCTTCCATCACAGCTGTGATGCCACAAAAAATGCACTGCGTATATGATTGGCTCAGTCCATTCCCGCCTTTCAGGTCATTTTCCCATCTTTCCCCTGGCCAGGATATCAGCCAGCTTCAGCATGGTCGGGATTCGATAGTCCCCGTGCATCTCCCTGATTTTCTCTGATGCCTTTTTAAGCTTCATGCCTGCAGCGGTGATATACAGGGGGCGTTCGCTTCTTCCCCTGAAGACCTCGGAGGTATAGGCATCCTTGAACCTGGATTTTGCCACGCCTATTACAGGGACCCTTCCGCTGAAGTGGTTAAAGAGGTGCATACCAAGGCCAGCCCTGTTCGCAAGCATAACATACCCGTCAATAATAAGCTCATCAGGAGGTCCCTTGATCTGCTGAAGAAGCGCCAGAATACACGGCAGCTCACGCCTGTAAAACTCGCCCGGGGTGTATTCGGCCGCCCCGGCCAGCAGCTGTGTGAATGCGGCGGCAGGCGCCCTGTCTCCATAGTCCGTAAAAAGCACGGCCGCTGCTGAAGCGCTGCCATCCCCCATATAATGGACATCAAAAGCCGCGATCAATATCCACCTGCCTCTTTAAATCATTAAGTCCTTGACCCATATTTAATGGAATATATTCCCTTCCGGCGTATAGTACAACCGACCCTGCCGCAAAGTCATGCAGACCCCTTCTCTTTCTGGTCACCGGGATTGAAAAGAATGAAACAGCACACAGCAGCAGTTTCACTGCTATCCTGATGCATGCCTTCAGAACGGGTATCCTTCCTCCAGTATCCGCCCTCCTGACGCGGATGCCCATGATCTTCTGCCCGATTGTGCAGCGCCTGCTGGTTAACACCGGCTCATATATAAAGAGCAGGGAACACCCCATCAGTATCCTTGCTGCCAGATCGAGCTCCCCATCGCCCTGCAGCATGGATGCAAAAATGATAAATAGGAACAGGACGAATATCGCATCAATAATTGTTGCAGGATATCGCCTCAGGATTCCGGGGTACCTTGAAGGATCGAAGTCTTCCGCGTATCTTTCACGGAAGTCGGAAATCTCATCCTCTGCCGGGAGCCTGTTAAGGGCAACATCCCGGATATGCCTTGCAAGAGCAAGATAGAACGGTATCCTTAGGACGAAAATGAACAAGGTATCATACCACTGAGTTGTGTCCGGCAGTTCAGTAAACATGGAAAGCGGTGTGTACAAAATAAGGGCAAGGGGGCTGATAACCATGACCGTATATCGAACCCCGAAGACCCATGCCAGAGAGATGTATCTTAATGCGAAATCGCTGCCATTTTTCCGGCCGTTTGCATACCAGCAATAACCGGTCCCGACGATAAGGAAAAAAGCAAACCCGGCAGTTTCAATCTTATCCCAGAGATTAAATACACCATCTTCAGGATAGGCAAGTACCCATGAGGCAATCTGAACAGCCAGAATACAGATAAGATAGATCAGCGTATGCCTGCCGGAAAGGCGCCTTTTGGCCAGATCGGATTTCAGCCCGTTAATATTCCAGATATATATCATTTTCCCTATCATAGGCCGTTCATGGAAGAGACTTTATGGATATACTGATGATATGCTCAATCATCCTTGTGTTTTTTTTCTCTGTTAAAAAATCTGGTCAGGTCCAGCCCGAAATATCGCAGGCACGTCAGCAGCAGGACTGCTGCGCCGCCTTCATCCAGGTTTCCTGCGAATGGAATATAGTCCTGGATAAACTCAACGAATCCCATGCCGGGATTCAGGATGTACAGGAGGGAAACAATACCCAGTATGGCAACAGAGATATTTTTTAACATCTTGATTCCCCGCTCTAAAAATGAATTTCCCCACTGCAAGCAGCGGGGCATTAAGTCCGTACATTTTGAATATTTAACTTTTTTCTCCTCCCCTTAAGGTAAGGGGAGGCATGGCGGGGTTATGTTAAGGTTTTCCATCTTTCTCATAACTCCCCCACCCCCCTCTTATCTTAAGAGGGGATTTTTGCAAACGATATTTTGGTTGCACCCATTCACCTTCACCCTCTTTTGTAAAGGAGGTCTAAGGAGGATCAGGACAATCATCTGCGCACGATCTCTAACAGGGTCCGCACATGTTCGTCGGTGCTGTCATCAAGTACCGCCCCGTTGGAGAGTATAAATCCCCCGCTGTCTTTAAACATAGCGAGAAGGTCTTCGCAGTAGGCCTTCAGCTGGTCGACAGGCGCTGTTGTCATGAGTGATGAAGGGACATTTCCCTGTATGCATGCCGTGCCTCCAAGTATATCCTTTGCCCTTCGCATATCGGTCTGGTCAAAATACCACAGGGACCAGCCCTTTGGATAATCGGCTATGGCCTCCAGGCGTTTATTATAGCTGCCTTCCGCAAACAGAATGGGAATTATGCCTTCCGAATTGAGGGCCTCCATCACGGCCCTGAGGCTGGGCCAGTAGAACCTCTTGAACTGATCAGGCGACATGAATGTATCGGCGCCCTTGTGCAGAGGAAATAACACAAAGGCAGCGCCGATTTGGTCGCATGCCTTAACTGCATCTCTTATGACAATAGGCGCAAGTTTTTCGCAGGCCGCGATAACATCGCCGGGTCTCCTGTACATATCCATGACCATGCCCTTTACGCCGCGCATTGTATCGCCGATCATATCAAATGGCGCCTTGGCAAATCCGCTCTTCAGCGTTGGGAATCCCGATGACTGAAGCTGTGCTCCGATCTTCCCGAACACATCCATGTATTTCATGGTTTCATTCCCGGCCTCCATTAGTTTTTTAAGCATCTCCTGCACATCAGGCATCCCGAAGGGCAGCGCAGCCATGCCCACATGAACTATCTCCGTAAGGGTGGGAATCTCAAACATCTTTTTGAGCGGCTCAAGCACCCCGAATACACGTGGGAGATAGTGTTTGATCCAGAAGCCTGACGGATCGCCGATAAGCAGGGGATACTCATCGTCTCTCATGTACTCTTTATCAATGGTCTGAAAGTAATGGTTGTCCGGAAGTCCGTGGCCCGCCCATGCATAAACCTTATAATCAAGGATCTCCCATACCCTGCCTGATCCCATCATGGGAAGAATCGACGTATCGGGATTGAACTCATTATGAAAATCAATAATCGGCTTCGCAATAGCCTCATAGTTATAGAGGGCATCCCTACCTGACAGACCGGCCCGCTTGATGAGATACCCCCCTATGGTCGGAACAACAGGGACACGGGAGCCTTTTTTCATCTCAACTGCATCTCTCAATAACCTTACCTTTGTTTTGTATTGCCGAGCTGCCTCAGTGCTGTTAAAATTTATCCATTCCCCGCTCTCCCAGTAGTCAAGCCTGATCTTGCGCCTTTCCTCCGGTGTCAGTTTGCTCCAGTTTTCAGGTTTTTTAAACATATCTGTCACTCCTTTATAATAGGTGTAAGGTTTAAGGTATACGGTATACGGTGTAAGGCGTACGGTGTACCTTAAACCTTATACCTTGCGCCTTGCACCTCGCCGTTATCTAAACATCATCCCTTCCGCAAAGAGCCTCTTAAAACCCTTATGGGTCGTCAGTTCAAGGTATCCGGTCCTGTCAGCAATCTGCTGCGCCCGCCTTCTTTCCGACCTTGACACCAGCGCCATCTTTGCCCCCTGCCCTGCCGCGTTGCCAACCTGCTTATATGTTGCGTTCGGGAACCAGGGCAGAAGCCCCATATCAACGGCATTGGCAATGTTTATATATGATCCGAAGGCCCCCGCAAGAATTATCTCACCCACCATATCCGGGGAGGTCCGTGTCTCCTGCATGAGGGCCGCAATGCCCGCCCGGATCGCCCCCTTGGCAAGCTGAATCTGATCAATATCCCTCTGAGTTATTGCTACCCTTTGCTCCCCGTCTTTTCCTTCAACAACCCGGAACTCAGGCCCCTGCTCACCCCTGTGGAGCCTGCTGCTTGTCCTATTAAAACGGCCTCTTTCATTTATAAGACCCCACTTATACAATTCTGATAAGGCGTCTATTATACCTGAGCCGCAAAGGCCGATTGGAGGAGCGTCCCCTATCGTCCTGCATTCCGCGCCATTTTCCGTCAGCCTGACCGACTCTATTGCCCCGGTCACGGCCCTCATGCCATCCGTTACATGGGCGCCCTCAAATGCCGGGCCTGACGCGCAGGAGGTTGACATCATCAGGTCCCTGTCCGGCCTCCTGATGACGATCTCCGTGTTGGTCCCGATATCCAGTCCAAGTGTTACTCCGGAGGTTCGATCGATGCCTGTGCCCAGCACCATGGCAACATGATCAGCCCCCACAAAACCTCCTATGCCCGGCAGTACGTGGCAGTAGGCGCCAGGACACACATTGAGATCAATTTCACGGGCCTTGATATCAAGGGCATGATTCACCGCAGCGACATATGGTGAAGCTGCCAGCTGTCCTACAGGCAGGTCAAGGAGGAGGTGTGTCATGGCCGTATTTCCGACAATACAGACATCCGTTACCTGCTCCAGTGACTCTCCGGCCTTGTCAACAAGCCGTGAGATCATTTCCCTGATCATATCCCTGACCGCCCCGGCAAGTTTTCCGCAGGATCCCGCCAGTGTGCCGTGATTATTGATAGAGTAACGCAGGCGGGTCATTACATCCTCGCCGTATTGTATCTGAGGGTTTAGCGCCCCGAGCCCTTCCAGCTCCCTGCCTGTCTGCAGATTAATAAGCCATGCAGCTATCTTTGTGGTGCCCAGATCTATGGCTACGCCGAGAGGCGGATAGCCATGGGATGCAAACCCGAGTATCTCACCGGATCGGATGTAGGACGTTATTCTCCAGTGTTCACTTCTTAGGATGGATGAAAGCTGCCGCACTGAGGCGATATCCGGATAAAGGTCCTGTACCTCTGTGCGGCCCCTAAGCTCCGCCATAACTCGATCCATATCCGCCCCGGCGTCTTGAAGGGATGGTGCCTTCACCCGGATATCATATGATTCGATCACCGGATCAACCGCCGCAGGTTCGGTTAATCCATACAACTGGAGCCTTACATCACGGGCCAGGGATTTTTCCGGGACTTCAATCTTGAGATCGCTTAAGGCGTAGGCGCAGCAGGCCAGTCTATGTCCCTTTATAAGTTCGTGTTCCTTAAGGGCCTTCAACTCCAGGTCCGTTAAAGGCGAAACATCACCCTCGCCTATTATGACCCTGCACTTAAGGCATTTCCCGTTTCCTCCACAGGCGCTTGCCAGCTGAATGCCCGCCATCCATGCCGCCTCCAGAAGGCTGGTGCCCGGCAGGATATCTAGCGATCGTCCTGATGGTAAAAAGGAGATGTGATATTTATTAAAAGACATTGTTAGGCTCAAGGCTGACTTATCCAGCTTCTGGCAAGCGTAACCGCCTCCATGGCATCCTTTCCAAAGGCGTCTGCGCCGGTATATCTCTTGACCTCGTCATCAATCTGGCCTCCGCCGATCATTATCTTAACATTATCCCTCAGCCCTGCGGCCTTGATGGCATCGACGGTCTCCTTCATGGCATCAAACGCAAGGGTAAGAAAGCCGCTCAGGCCCACCACACCGGCGCCTGTCGACCTTATCTTGTCCACAAAATTTTGGACAGGGACGTCTACTCCAAGGTCATATACCTCAAACCCGCTGATATCAAGCATAAGGACTACCAGGTCCTTGCCTATGTCATGTATATCGCCCGCCACTGTCCCAATTATAACCTTGCCCAGCTTTTGGCCCTGGTCGTCCTTCTGCTTTATATGGGGCTCAACCAGTCTGGCGATCTCCTTGAGTATCTCCCCGGAATAGATAAGGTCAGGGATGAAATAGTCGCCGTTACCGAATCTCTCGCCCACTATCTTCATGCCCTCCCTTGCCTCTGCAAGTATTCCCATGGGATCAGCACCCTTTTCCAGATCGCCCTTTACCTTGTCTGTTGCTTCCGTTTCCTTCAGGTCCGCCAAAAGATTTGCCAGTTCACTTGCCATAAGTAATCCCTCCTGTGGTTTTAAAAAGTGCGCTGCTTTAAACTCGATATCGAATTTGTTTAGTATCAATCCAATAACACCCCCTCTTAAGGTAAGAGGGGGCCGGGGGGAGTTATGTTAAGAAAGCCAACCCTCATCGTAACCCCTCCTAGCCTCCCCTTATCCTAAGGGGAGGAGAAGCAAATGATGTTACCCCTTGTGCCCTGCCTCTTGCGCCTCAGAGTTTTTTCTATCCTTCACCTTGCGCCTTAAGCCTTGCTTCTATATTTTATCCCCTATCCTTCCCGTGCGGTAGGCCCGGTTAAAGCCCTGACAGTATTTATCCTTCCCCATAAGCATCTCGGATGCGAGCATGACCTCGTAAAGCTGACGGTCATTGGGGTCCGCGATGGCGCTGTCAAGTCCTGCCTGAACCGCCATCGCCATAAAGGTCCGGTTAATCATGTGCCTCAGGGGCATCCCGAATGAAATGTTAGACAGCCCGCTTGTAATATGGCACCTGGGATATGCCGATCGTATCCTGCGGACGGTGTCCAGGGTAACCAGAGCGCTGTCAGTGCCGGTGCTTATTGCGGTCACCAGCGGATCAATATAGAGCTTTTCCTCAGTCAGGCCGCCATCAAGCGCCAGGCGCACAAGTCTGTCAACAATCTTCATGCGGCCGTCGCTTGTCTTCGGAATCCCGGCCTTATCATCCAGCGCCAGCAGGATCAGGCCCGTCTTATACTCCAGCGCCAGGGGGAGAACCCCCTCAATGCGCGGCTTCTCCCCGCTTACCGAGTTTATAAGAGGGGGATGTTTAACAAGCCCCAGACCTGTCCTGAGGGCCGCCGGATTGGCGCTGTCCAGGCAAAGAGGGGTATCGCATGCCTCCTGGATGGCCGTAACAAGCCAGGCCATGTCTTCAGGCTCCCGTTCAGGCGCTGTGCCTGCGTTCACATCCAGGAAGGCGCTCCCTGCATCAGCCTGGCCTTTTGCAAGGTCCCGAATGAAGGACGCGTCCCGTTCCCGGATAGCCTGGGCGACCGCCTTTCTGGTTCCGTTTATCTTTTCTCCAATAATTATCATATAAGCCTCTTAAAAAAAAGGGATTGGCTTTCCAGGAGGAACGACCACAAACTCCTCCTCACTCCAGGGGCCTCTAATCAGTCTTATCAGCAGATCCAGTTCAGTCTTGAGCCTGATCAGATTCATGTTATATTGCCTTGCATAATCGAGGCAGATGGACTCGTTTTCAGGCAGCAGGTCGCCTGAATCGAGCAATACCAGACTATTATAATGTCTGAGCATTGACTTTACAATATTTTCCCGTTTTCCAGGCGGGATCCTCTCCATGCCTTTCATAATCTCTGTAAAGATTATACACTCGGTATTCAGCCAGTTCTGCTCGATAAAATAACAGCCGGGATTTTGTTTAAGCAGGTCCTTGTGCCTCCTGCGGGAGCCAAGCAGGGCGCCTACGCAGTCATCAACCCTCGGCAGCACCAGGGTGCTTCTTTTGGAAACGACCCCTTCCAGCGCGCGGCCGCACAGGCCATAGCCCAAAAGAATATCAGTCCCATCCTCCTCAATATCTGCAATCTCATTTAACAGACGGGACTTGAGTTTCTGGAGATCGACATGAAGGCCGATATCCATGACCCTTATCACTGCATCAGGAGGCATCATTGGTTCAAATATATGGGCCAGCGCCCTGCAGGCAATGAGTTTATGGGTCATAGAGCATGATCCTGTTCTTTATTATTTTTTACTTTTAACAATGCAGGTTTTTCTATATTCATATAATTCATATTACGATTTCAAGAAAAATAAGTTGTCTGCTGTATTAAACAGGAATATTATAATTTTCAGACGGACAGCTTATAATATGTATATATTTCAATGACCTGCTGTTTCATTTTACTCGAATTCCTATTGTTTTTAATAAGTTGCCGCTTTTAATAAAATCAAGCATGAAATGTCATAAAATGTTCGCAATAAGTCATTGCAGAATTATTAATAACTCATCTATAACATTGCATAAAATTGATCCTTGAAGGATGGTTAACAGGAATCTAGCCCGTCTACGGAAGTCAGACTGATCACGATACCTCCTGTTCCATGGAAACCATGGAGAGGGAACTGGAGTTGCGTTGACGAGGGTGCATAAATCGTATACACTCCTGCAGTGATTAACACTTCCGAAAATTTATGCCGGTGTATTTTTTAACAATCTTAATCAATAATTCAGGAGGATTTACAATGAGAAACAGGATGAAAATTATAACAATTGTTATGGCCTGCTTTGTAACGCTTATGATGGTCTCCAGCAGTTTCAGCGCTGATACCGCCAAAGGCAGAAAGACCATATCTGACGCAGAGCGCGCCCTTGCCATGTGGCAGGTGCAGAACGTCATGAGCAAGCACGCCCATTATCATGCAGCAGGCATGCACCTGGAAGAGCTTGCCAATATATGGGTGGATGAGAAAGGCCCCAATGGCAATACCGCCACATTTGCAAGCCCCGGCTGGATCATGCACGGCATAGCCGGTGTTAAAAAATACTACGGGCAGGGAAATCAGGATAATAAAGTGAAGGAGCTTGAGCAGATCAGCAAGCTGTATCCTGAAATAAAGAACATCCCCGAGAACCTGGGTGTAGGCCATGAATATGCCATGCACACCAACACAACTCCGATTATCGAGGTCGCCGGCGACGGCAAGACAGCCAAGGGCACCTGGTATTCTCCCGGCATCGGGCTCAGCGCACATATAAATGGAACAAATGTTTCCTATGGCGGAACCTTTTTCTGGGAAAAATACGGTGCGGATTTTGTAAAAGAAAACGGTGAATGGAAGATCTGGCACTGCCAGATGTGGTATGACTGGACGCCCTCCTTCCCCGAATCCATGACATCCAGCATTGGCGGTGGCATGGGTGGTGGCGCCCCGGCAGCAGGCGGACAGGGTGGCCAGCCTCAGGGTGCTCCCGGTGGACAGGCTCAAGGCGCTCCCGGTGGACAGGCTCAAGGTGCTCCCGGTGGACAGGCTCAAGGTGCTCCCGGTGGACAGGCTCAAGGTGCTCCCGGTGGACAGGGCGGTGATCAGGCAGGTAGAGGTGCTACCGAGGCAGGTGAAATGATGCAGGGCCAGGCTGACGTAAGCACGGCTAAACCAGGGGATATGACCGCGAATCCCTATAACAAATACGAGACCTACAGCGTAAAACGCGTTCCTACAATAGCGCCCAGATTCCCGGAGCCCTATTACACATTCAGTGAGACATTCACCTATTAATCTATAGCCACAAGTCACAGAACTGGAATCCCCCGGGTTATGCGGGGGGATTCCAGTTTCATTTAAGACATCCCGGTTTACTCTCTGCTCACAATTATGACCAGGACTTCAGCGCCGCAACGCTCCTTCCGGAAATCCGGCCCCATACAAATACCTCGCAGTAATTCGCCCCGCTCATGCTGTAGACCTGCCCGCATGTGTGCCCCAGTGATCCGGCCTCATAAAGCCGTTTGATCGGTTTTCCATCCACACCCATCACCTGGCCATCAGCATTCTTCCTTGGGCCCCCGCAGGTGCTGAAGCCTCCGGGCCAGATCTCAATGGTATAGAATGGCGGCTTCTCGATCCTTTCCAGATTCCTGGGGTTCATGCCGCCTTTTGAGTTTGTGCGGCCGAAGTCCGAATCCACGCCCGCATCGCAGAACCCGTTCCACCTCGTTACAGTGGCTGTAAGCGCCTCCGGCGTCATCTCACCACCAATGAGCTTGGCCAGTTCAGCGATCGTATCCGCCTTTTTTATCCAGCCCTTTGCTATCTCCGCGCTGTTGTCGCTGCTCCATTTGCCTGTACCTGTTCGCCCGCCTCCTGATGAGCCGCCGCGCGCCCCGCCCGGCATATCGCTTGGACCCCCCCCTGCTGATGCACCGCCGGACGCTCCACCTTGCATGCCGCCCGGCGTCATGATCGGCATATCGCTAGGGCCTCCACCGCCCTCACCGCCTGATGCTCCACCGGATCTTCCTCCGGTTCCGCCTCCGGACATCAAAGCCATGTCGGAGCCGGATTCATCCCAGCTTGATGCAAGGCCCCCCAGCCATGTAGGCGTTGCAGTAATTCCCATCCCGCCCATTCCGGAACCAATCCCGCCGGCCAGCCTTGTCGTCTCATCAAAGATCATATAGTGCGGGCAGCATGGATACTCAGTATCCTTTCGATTCCCCCTGAAGTCCCACAGGGAATAGCCCATGATGGACCTGTGGGGGAACCAGTCTCCTTCTTTCATGAACCTCTGGCCGTATTTGCTGACCAGTATGAAATTGCTCCCCTTTGGCTCGGGGTATATCCAGCCCATCCTGGATTCGGGCGTTACGATTGTGTAGAGGGCGGAGGCGATCATATTCATGTGCCACAGGTCCGCGCCCACTGCCTGGGCCATCTTGATGCCGTCTCCCGTGTTGTAAACCCAGCCGGTAAACTTGATCGTTGAGGGCCTCAGGTAGTTTTTTATCATATCTTCATTAAACTCGAAGCCGCCGCTGCAGAGGACCACGCCCTTCCTGGCCTTTATGAACCTGTCCCTGCCCTCGCTGTTCACCTTGACGCCCAGGATCTCCCTGCTTATCGGATGCTGGACCAGCTCGGTGGCCGGGCTGTTGAACATGATCTCTATGCCCCTGTCCTTGATGTTCTTCTCAATGATCTTGTACCAGCCCAGTGCATTCATCATCCCTGTCCCGATGCCGTCGGAACCGGGCAGGCCCTTGTAGTCGCCGCCGTTAAGGACGCTGGGCGTGTTGTAGGAGACCCCCATCTTCTTAAGCCACTCACCGTTATGCACCATTTCATCCGCCCAGGCCTGGCAGACATCCATCGGGGTCGTGCCGTTGCATGCCGCGAATAGATATTTGGCCGCGTTATCCTTTTTCTCAGGAGTGGAATAGCTGAACTGGCCGCCGCCTATCCTGCTGTTTCCGCCGCCCTCAGGGGCCTTTTCCACTATTATTACGCTGGCCCCAGCATCCCGTGCGGTAATCGCCGCCGTAGTCCCTGCCCCCCCGCATCCGACTACCACCACATCAGTCTCTTTGTCCCATTTTTCAGGAAGACCGGCTTCCTTTGCCTCCGCAGGGCTTAACCCTGCCAGGACCGTTGCGCCTGCACCCACGGATGCCGTTTTAATGAAATCTCTTCTGGATATACCCTTTTTTGTTCCCTTGTCGCGTTTCATGATTTTCCCTCCTTTTTGATCAATGCTGATAAGTGGATAAGTAAAAAAGAAATGATGCAATATTTTGCAATTCACACACAGACATATTATTTATTCTCCCTGTGGAAAATAAACATCAAATTTTCTCATATTTTTATAAGGAAGGTATAGATTAAGACAGCCCGATAGAATTCTGTGATTCTTTTACAGCTTTCAATTTCAATTTTCAATCTTATTCCTGAAACTTTTTCAATTCACGTTTTGTGCTTGAATATGGTACAGGAAATATTTAAAGGTAACATAAAAATAGACAGCATCCCGTGAATTTTACCACGAATATATATAGGAATTATGCTGCTCCTGACGAGCAGCATAGAGGTCTAACAGGAAGGTGTTCCCATAGTGTCTTAAGTGACCCTATGGGGACACTTGATTTTATTTCAATAGTTGAATGCCTGTAATTTCGGGCAGTTATATTTTAAATTTATTTGGCCTGCCAATTGCATAATTCTAACAACATCTTTTCAGCCTGAATATAGTATTTATCCATATTCAAATTCTTAATTCCTATTGGTTATTTAAAAAATCTCAGCATTAAGGCGTTTCGAATTCTCTATTCCCATCCTGAATGCTGTTTTATTCCGGGATGTTTAAATAGTCACCTTTAAATAATGCGGGAGTGATTTCAGCATTGATTTCACTTCTGCACAATTCGATGGCCGGTCTTGGGAGAGACGGGCGGAGAGAAAAGGAGGAGGATTATGAAAAGAGTTTTAATTATCATTTTGGCTTTTGTTTTCATTTACACTGCTGCCGACACTGGCGCGCGAGCCCAGACGTCGGCATCGACTGAAGGTGCATTCGCTCTGGAAGAAATTTTGGTTACGGCTGAAAAACGTCAGGTGAACCTTCAGGCTATCCCAAGTTCGGTTGTGGCTATAGAGGGTGACGCATTGGTAGAACAGGGCAAGCTTACCACTGCACAGATGCTTGAAAACGTGCCTAACCTCACCTATCGTACGGCAGGCGGCGGCCCTGTTGCCGGCGCCAGCCTGAGCGACAACCCCGACGGCAACATCGCGATACGCGGGGTGCAAAGCACTCAACAGACCGGTGGCATTCCAGGGCCTTCGGCGACCGCAATCTATGTTGATGAGGTTTACCAGGGAATAGGCGGAGACCTGGACATCAACCGCGTCGAGGTGTTGAGCGGCCCTCAAGGTACATTGTACGGACGCAGCGCAACCGGCGGCGTAGTGGCATTCCATACCAATGATCCAAAACTTAACAATGTGGAAAAGGACCTGTTCGTAGAATACGGGACGGGATCCCGCATAAATACACAGGCTGTATTAAATATCCCCGTTGGCGACACTTTTTCCCTTCGAGTAGCGGCCCGGTATCTCCATCAGGATGAAGGCTATTTCAATTTCGAGGGAGGCGAAAACGAAACCAAGGAGGGCAGAATCAAGGCCCTTTACAAGCCTACAGACCGGCTCAATATCCTTCTCAGTCTTTCAACAAGATGGACGCAAAGAAACAGCGGCGGGCATACCGCCACTTTAGTGGCGCCGGATACAATCGATTATATTGGTCAGGATAACCCGATCTTTGCAGCCGCCCCCCAAAAGGCCAACCAGGGCTCACTTAAAGTGGACTACAGCTTCGGCGGCAGTGACCTGACCTGGATTTCAGCAGTCCACGATTTTGATGCGACCGGCGATGCACCAATACGTACCCCACCCAGCGGCTCCATCCAAAAACCCAGTTACAAGTTTTTGAAGGACCGTACTCACACTGAGGAACTCCGATGGGCCTCCAATACTGAAGGGCCTCTTACCTGGCTTGTAGGCGCCAACTATTATGACTATGTCTATAATGTCGACAATAATGTTTTCCAGCTTACCGCCCCGGGTGATATTCCTACGCTGCCGGGCCAAACTTTTACTAATGTTTGGATGTACAGCCAGTATAACAGGCAAAAGGTTACAAACTATGGGCTCTTTACAGAGGAGACCTATAAGCTGACGGATGATGTTCGAATAACCGCAGGCTTACGCTACGACAGGAACAAGGTGGACCACACCATCACCTTTCCGTTCAATATTAACCTGACCTCAATGTTCAATTCCTATGACCTGGATGGCCAGCCGAATATGATCTATCCGACCTCATCAGCTGTGAAAAACTTTAAAAACATCACCTACAAGGCTCGTTTGGAGTATGACCTGAGGCCGGAGAACATGCTTTATCTGATGACCGCAACAGGCTTCCTCCCGGGCGATCTCCAATTCTCTCCGATCGTTCATGTCGGGTCCCCTGGCCAACCTCCTACAAGCGTTACTTTTCAGGATCTATCTTTTGACCAGGAGCGCCTTACTTCCTATGAAATAGGCACCAAGAACAGGTTCTTTGACAAAAGGCTGCAATTGAACGGTGCGGTATTCTATTATGACTATGAGGGCTATCAGGAGGCGGTGAACATAGGCCAGGGGCCGATCCCGAGCTTTGTGATCTTTGCCCTTCCGGTCAAGATGATCGGCGCTGAAATTGATGGCCAGTGGCTGATCACCCCGAATGACAAGGCGTCGCTATCTGCAGGATGGCTGGATGCTTATCTCAGCAGCTACCCCACTAAAGTTGCCAACAATACAATTTTTAACACAAAGGACTATCTGTATTTTAAGCAGTTGCCCGGCATTCCGAAGATAATGGCCACACTCGGCTATGACCACACCTTTCTGTTCAACAACGGTTCAATCCTGACGCCTCATGCTGAACTCCGCTATACGGGAGGCTACTATATAAATCAATTGTCCCTTGCACAGGTCACTCTTCTTCCCTACGACCCGCGTCCCTATGATTATCAGTCGGGCAATGTTCTTACCAACCTGACTGTCACCTGGACCTCTTCCGACACGAAGTATTCGATGACCGGCTATATTAGAAACCTTTTTGATAAGGAATACAAGGCAGGCCTTGACATCCCGAGCATAGGCGGGCCTCCGGGGATGTCACAATCCACGATTGTTACACCTGGCGACCCCCGTACCTGGGGCGTCATGCTCAGGGCTAAATTTTAAAACCAGTTTTTTAATTAATGCCCAGGCGGGGATTTCGCTCTGCCTGGGCATTACTATTATTGTAATTTGAATCAGTGTATGCCCAGCTTTTTCATGCGTTTTTGAAGCGTTGTCCTTTTCATGCCCAGCAGTTCAGCGGTTCCTCCATTCCCCCCTATCTTGCCGCCGGTCTTCTGAAGGGCATATTTTATATAGCGCCGTTGCAATTCATCCATGGACGGATAATCGCTATAGAGGTGACGTGTGCCGACCGCCTTCTTGGCCGGCAGGTCTATGACCAGGCTTTCATCCGTGGAGAGGATCACAGCCCTTTCTATTATGTTCTGGAGTTCCCTGATGTTTCCCGGCCAATGATACTCCATGAGCATTGCTTCCTGCTCCGGGGTCAGTTCCAGGATCGGCCGGCTGTACCTGGCCGCATACTGTCCAAGGAAATACCGGGTAAGAGACGGCATATCATCCATGTGATCACGCAAAGGAGGGACCGTAACCGGCACGACATTCAACCTGAAATACAGGTCTTCTCTGAACCGGCCAGCCGATACCTCTGCCGCAAGGTCCCTGTTGGTTGCGACAACCAGACGGAAATTTGAAAAGATGGTTCTGCTTCCACCAAGTCTTATCAGGGTTTTTTCCTGCAGGACCCTTAATAACTTGGATTGGAGGAACTTCGGAATCTCACCTATTTCATCTATAAACAACGTCCCGTTATGGGCAAGCTCAAGACGTCCCGCCTTGGGACGGTCGGCGCCCGTAAACGCACCTTTCTCGTATCCGAACATCTCACTTTCAAATAGGTTTTCAGGGATAGTGGTTGAATCCACAAGGACAAAAGGGGCTTCTTTTCTCCTGCTCATGTTGTGGATCCTCTTGGCCAACAGTTCCTTCCCGACGCCCGTTTCCCCCATGATAAGAACCGTGCTGTCCGATAGAGCTATGCGGTCTATCTGTTCAATGATCTTTTTCATAAGAGCGCTTGCGGCAATAATATTGTTCTTATCAGGGTAGCGGGTTGAGAGAAGTTTTTCTGTCGCCGAGTGTTCGAGGCGCTGAGCGAAATCATTTATTCGTTTCACATAGGTGCTCAGGGTATTGCCCAGTCGAACGAGCATGGACTTTTCGAGAAAATCGAAACAGTCCTTTACATAGGAGTTGTCATGGTAAAGGACCACACTTGTCTGCCCTGACACATCAAAGGGGAGACAAAGTATGGTTCTGGCCCCATGGGGCCAATTGCCCTTGGCCTCAAGCCGGACCACCTGAGGTTGTTTATTCTGCAATACCTTTAAGATAAGATCCAGATTGGGTTTAAACTCATTCGAGGATATTTCATGCTGTGTCAGGTTGAATGAACCTCGCAAGTCAGGGAGTTTATTTTTCTTTCCATCAACGAACCAGAACAGACCCCCTCTTTCAGCTCCGAAGAAACGGTTGGTGGCCTTGACGGTCTTTGTCATTATGTCGTCAAGATCGGCAGTCGGGGCCAGGTCCTGTATCATTGACATGAACCTCTCTGTCAGCTCTTCTTTCCTCTCAATGCTTTTCTCATCTGGGCCGCTTGCTTTCAAAAGATGCCTCAGGTCATCAGGGAAAAAGAGGTCTTCATAACCGGCGACCCCGTGCCATGCCTTTTGTGCATAGTATTGGGCAGCCTTTTTATCATTCTCTTTCAGTTTGAATCGGGCAAGCTCAAGTCGGGTCTTGGCCAGTTGAATCGGGTCCCCCGAACACATGAGAAATTTTTCGCTTTTTTTAAGTTCCCCCTCTATGTGCAATGGGGTTTCTCCCATTGAATCGGCGTCCAGGGCTATCATTCGATGTGCAATGCCCCTGAGATGGATATTCGGTTCCTTTAGATACCGCCTGATCTCTTTTTTATAATTCATACCCAGGATGGGTTTCAATCCGAGCTGGATGAATCTATACATATGTTCAATCTTCATCGGCGACTCGTATTGACGGTCCAGGCCTGTTTTGTGGCCTTGTCTGGTATGGTTTGACAACGCATCCCAGGATTTCTGAATGTTCCCTTCCAGCAGTTCATAGTAGGACAGATACCCTGAGGCAAAATAGTATGCCAGATCGTTTTGAATCTTTTTGGCGTCCTCCAAGGCCCCTGTCAATTCATGATATGCTTCATCTCTCTTATTTATCATTAACAATACCATGCCCAAAATTGCGCGCATGGTAACTGCAAGAGAGTGGTCAGATCGTTCAAAGGCGATCTGACGATAATAATCCAGAGTTCCAATCGCCTGATGGAAACGGCCCAGAAAGGCGTAGCAATAAGCCAGAGAAATGGGGCCCAGGGGATTCAGCTGCAGGCTCTTTTCATTCTCATAAAGCCTGGCCGCCCTTTCAAATCGTGGAAGGGCCTCCGTGTAAAGCCCTTTGATCTGAAAATAAAAGCCAAGCAATTCAGCCGACTGGTTTAAGATGTCTTCATCCCCGAGTTTTTCTACTTCCGAGTTGCCCTCTTCAAATAACGCAATGGCATCGTCCTTGTCTCCGTGATAATTATAGAATCGGCCCTGATGCAGCAATATCAGGGCACGCGAGCGCTTGTCGCCGATAAGTTCAGCCGCCGCCTTTGCCTTTTTCAGGATCGGTGCAAGGTCAGGGAGGCCCTTTCCCAGGGAAATGCATATGTTTTGAAACTCAATAGCTGTTGATATCAAAAGGGAATTGCATGCCTCATCAAGTTCCGAAGAAAACAGCCGGTTAAGCGCCTGCTCCAGATGAACCCATGCAAGTTCATATTCTCCGTTATTCAATGCGTTCTTTGCCAGGTCTCTTTCAAGCAATACGGCTTCTTTTACCTGTTCGAATGTCAAAGGGGGTAATTGACTGAGCTCCATGTTTATCTCCTAAAGATAAGATGACCCATAATTATAAATTTGGCAATATAAAAATGACCCCATAGAGGCTAACAAGCCGCTATAAGGGCAACACGAACCTCTTGTTAGGCTATCCTGTGCAATATCAAGGCGTTATAAAACGGTAAAAATTGGCTTATATTTTGCAAATAATCTCAGGTGGTATCTCACAGGGCAATTTAAAAGGGGTTGACAGCTATGGCAATAAAAAAAACACTAAGAGTCATTAAACTTAATGCCGACGTCGTGGTGATAGGTAGCGGCGGCGGGTTGGCTGCTGCGGTTACAGCAGCGGAGCAAGGCGCTAAGAGCATAGTGGTGCTTGAAAAACAGAAAACATTAGGAGGCAGTGCCAAGATGGCCCAGGGCTTGTTTGCCTGTGAAAGCCCGATACAAAAGAGGGATAATATCATTGCCGATAAGGACGAGATCTTCAGGGCCTATATGAGATGGCACCATTGGACGGTAGATCCAAGGATCGCCCGTGCATATATCAACAAGTCCGGGGACACCATCAGATGGTTCCAGGAAAAAGGAATCGATTTCGTAATCAGGATGTGGTACCCCAGCCAGAAGTTCCGCATCTTTCACTGGCCATTAAAGGGCAAGGGGCCGGAGTTCGGCAGAGGCGCCGAGATGATTAAGATCCTTACCCGGGAAGCAACCGAGAAAGGGATCAAGTTGATGCTTCGTACCAGCGCCAAGAGGCTTCTGCGGGACGCCGCCGGCAAGATATGCGGAGTGGTTGCGTCAGAAGGAGGCAGGGAGTTCACAATCAAGGCAAAGAGTGTCATCATCGGCACAGGCACTATTGCAGGTAATCCTGAACTGCTCAAGAGGTTCTGCCCCGACGACTACGTTGAGGGCATGCATATATGGGAGGGAATAGCAAACCACACTGGAGATGGGCTTATCATGGCCGAAGAGATCGGAGCGGCAACCCCGGGGCGCATACCGATGAGCGGAGAAGGCCCACATCCGGATTACGGCAGCAAGCCTGGGAACCTTGCGGCCAGCATCAAGGAGCCAATTGCAGGAATTGTCAAAGAAGCCTGGCTGGTCTGGGTGAACAGGCACGGGAGGCGTTTCGTTGATGAAACGGCAGGATTCATGCTTCCGGAAAGCGGCAACGCCTTATCCCGGCAGCCCGGCAAGGTTATGTACACCCTCTTTGACGACAATATGAGACAGGATATGGAAAAAACCGGCATGCTTGTCGGACGTGGGTGGGGGAAGGAAGAGGAGACCCACAGGGTGGAGCTGCCCGGACTTAAGGAACTGCTTCGAAGAAGAGCGGCAGATGGTGATGAAAGCCTGGTGCATATGGCCGATGACTGGGATGAGATGGCCCGGTGGATCGGCGCCGATCCGGTTACTCTGAAGGCCGAGGTAGATATGTACAATTCACATTGCAATCAAGGTTATGATGCGGATTTTGCAAAAGAGCGAAGATTTCTGGTGCCCTTGGTCAAACCGCCCTATTACGGCATCAGAAGTATTGTATCAACAGGCGGTGTGTTAGGCGGCATCAAGATTAACGAGCGCATGGAGGTCCAGGATAATCAAGGCGAAAGCATACCCGGGCTTTACGCTATCGGCGATGCAGCAAGCGGCCTTGAGGCACAGACCTATTGCGGAGAGTTGTGCGGAAGCGGCCTTGGATTTGCCATGAACTCCGGAAGGATTGCGGGAGAAGAGGCAGCCGGGTTTATCTTAAGGAAGTAGTGTAAAGTATTTGCGCAAGGGGTTATCTTGATTAGTCTTGATTAAGCTAATCGAGTTATTGTTACTTGAGTTGCTTGAGTTATTGGGTTAACTCGAACAACTCACAACCCAAGTAACACGAGCAACCCAACAAACACAAGTAACACCACAGTTGCTCCTCATTAATCATATAATACAGGAAAGCTTAGGGAGATAGCCGCATTGAATAAGCTCAGTAAATATCCCCACGTCTTCCAGCCGATCAGGATCGGCAACGTGACTTTAAAAAACAGGATTGTCACTAATCCCATGATGTCGGGACTTACCACTTATGATGGTGAAGTTACAGCTGAGTTTGTCGCCTATTGCAGCAGCCTGGCAAAGACTGGAACCGCGCTTGTAACCATCGGCGATACGGCCGTTGATGCCGACAGGGCGAGGGACCATGGCACATCCATATGCATGGGCGATGACAGTGCTGTTCCCGGATTGGTCCTGGCGACTGAAGGGATTCATCGGTATGGCGCCTTGGCCAGTATAGAATTGAATCACGGCGGAGCACTTGCTCATGGCGGTCAGATGGGAGGAAGAAAACCCATCGGACCGTCCCCTTATCCTGTCAGTGCACCCTTTCCTCCTCATGCGAACGGAAAACCGCCTGAGATAGAGCCCATGGACAAGGACATGATCCGTCGGGTGATCGACAACTATGTCGCGGCAGTCGGCCGTTGCGTACGAGCAGGCTTCGACATGGTCATGATCCACTCCGGCCACGGCTGGCTGCTCGGACAATTTCTATCTCCTGTCTTCAATCGACGGACCGACGAGTACGGGGGCTCATCTGAAAACAGGATGCGCTTTCCGTTGGAGATATACAGGGCGATCCGCGAGACCTACGGAAACAAGATTGCAATCGATATAAGAATCAGCGGCAGCACAAGGATTGCAGGTGATAATGACGAACTGAAGACAGAAGAATTGCTGGCGTTTGCGAAGGCCGCTCAAAACTATGTGGACAGCGTCAACGTCTCCGCCTTCTGGGCGCCCTACTTTGAAACCACCGAATATATGTGCCAATCCTATTATCTCCCACACTTGGTTAATGCCATGTACGCGGAAATGGCAAAGAAGATCCTGGATATTCCTGTAGCAGCCACAGGCTCGATTGTAACGGTCGCAGAGGCCGAAGAATTGATTGCCTCCGGGAAGGCCGACCTTGCAGGCATGGGGAGAGGGACGCTGGTGGATGAATGCCAATTTATAAAGGCCTTCCGCGGACAGGAGGAAAAGATACGCCCATGCATACGCTGCGCATACTGCACGGGCCGCCTGGAGCCTCCGGACTCTCTGCAGATCCGCTGCGCCGTCAACCCGATACGCGGACGAGAACTGCAATATGAATCCATCCCAAGGGCAAACAGACCAGTGAAGCTGATGATAATAGGCGGGGGTCTTGCGGGAATGCAGGCGGCGCAGACCGCGGTTGATCGCGGACATGATGTCGTGTTATATGAAAGGAGCGACAGACTGGGCGGCATGATGCATACCGCCGCCTCTTTGCCGGACAAATATGATATGCGCAGATATACTGATTGGATGGTGCGGCAGACCATGACTTGCGGCGCTAGGATTGTTCTCAACACCGAGGTCACGCCCGAAATAATCGCAAAGGAAGATCCTGATGCCGTGCTTGTCGCCACAGGAAGCGTTCCTGCAATGCCCCCGATACCGGGTCTTGATAAAGAGACCATTGTATGGGCGGGAAATGTCGACACAGGCAAGGTCAAGACCGGCAAAAGGGTGGTCATCGCCGGTGCAGGGATGTCAGGGGCTGAATGCGCCATCCCGTTGGCTCGCGAAGGCAAGGAAGTCACGCTTGTTGACCAGATTTCAAGGGAGGAGTTTGCAAAAGATGCGACAGGACAGGTCAGGGTGTCCCTGAAGAGGCTTTATCGCGAGCTCGGAATTAAAACGATTTTTAATGCACGGATTGTTGAGATCACGTACAAGGGCGTCAAGTACATGGATAAGGAATCCAATATCAGAGAGTTGGAGGCTGACACCGTGATCAACGCACTGGGAGTAAAAGTTGACGAGGACAAAGTGCGCGAACTCTCCAGCGTGGTTCCTGTAACCTATCAGATAGGCGACTGCGGCAACGGCCCCAAGAATATCGTTAATGCGATTGATACAGGCTTTGTCTATGCGCTGGAGATTTAGCCACTATAGTGGCTGAAGCGCCCTAATAGAAGCACTGATCAGCAAGAGCTTATAAATAGATCAGTTATATCAAATAGATATATCTGTCGGATTATTGGCTTGCAACTTGCAAACATTCTTTTAAATAAGATACATAAATCAGAGGTCAAAACATGAGTAATGAAAGGCTGTTGGAAATGTCAGCGGATGTGGTTGTTATAGGCGGCTCAGCCGCCGGGCTGCCTGCTGCCATAAGGGCCATGGAGGCTGGAGCAAAAAAGGTCGTTCTTCTGGACAAAACCAGGCAGATGGGCGGTTGCGCCCGGCTGGCCGCGGGTATGTTCGCTGTGGAAAGCCCGGCCCAAAAACGCCTGGGCATACACATAACCGCAGACGAGTGCTTTACCGAACATATGGAACTGCACAACTGGCGCTGCGACGCCATGCTGGTGCGCAAATGGATGCTCGGTTCCGGCGAGGCCGTTCAATGGCTGGAGGGCAAGGGCGCCGTTTTTAACGACGTATCCACGTTTAACACATACAGGGGCAAAAAGGTTTACCACGGAATAAACGTGAAGAAGGGAGCTCAGGGGGGCAATGAGATTGTCAAGGCTCTCATCAACGAATGCGACAGGATCGGTGTGGAAATTTTCAGAGAGGTAAGGGCCTCCAAATTACTTACAAACGATAAGGGAGCGGTGGTTGGCGTATTGGCTCATAATGTAAATGACCAGACTGAATACAGCATCTCCGCCAGAAGCATCGTCATCGCCACCGGCGCTATCAGCTCCAATGATGAACTGGTCAGAAGGTTTATGCCTTTTGAAAACCATAACGAGACAAAGATTATGACCAAATTGCCTCACAATACCGGCGATGGCTTCATTATGGCCGAGGAGGTTGGCGCAGACTGCGTGCCTGTGGGCGCTCTTCTTATGGGGCCCCACAATCACCCCAATAATATCCGGGTGGGGCTTGTTATTCGCCGTCCACACCCTATGACCGTCAATAAAAACGGCGAACGCTTCAGCAATGAAACCCTGTATGCCATGCATCCTTTCAGCTGGTTTGCGGGACAGTCCCTGGACGTTCAGCCCGGCAAGGTCTGTTATCCAATATACGATCGAAAAATTTTGACAGATATGATTGCCAAAAAGGTCAATTACTACGGGCTTGAAGAAGGTCAGGGCAGAATCAAGGTCGGAACGGACATGACCAGGAGCTATGGCTCTGAGGAAGGAGTCGAGCTTGAAGAGGTCAGCGAAACCGAATGGCTTAACCGGGTGGAAAAAGATATACAATCCGAGGCGGAAAAAGGCCGCGCAAAAATTGCCGATACCCTGGATGAAATTGCTGAATGGATCGGCGTGGAGCCCAATGTCCTGAAGGCCGGCATCGAACGGTATAACATGTTCTGCAAAAACGGTTACGACGCAGATTTTCTCAAGGACAGGGAATTTCTTCTACCGATAAAGACTCCTCCCTATTACTGCTTTATCGCCCATCAGGGCATAGACACAATCATCGGCCCCATTAAAATAAATCATAACCAGCAGGTAATCAATAAGCAGCATAAACCCATTCCGGGTCTCTATGCCGCAGGGGTATGTACAGGAGGCTGGGTCAACAATACCTATAGCTATCCAGGCTCCTGCCTGGGATATTCGGTCTACTCAGGCTATGCTGCCGGTAAGGTTGCGGGAGAATACGCATCAGGTGAGAGATACTGATGCAAAGACTTTTTCCAAATCTTATTTCGCCGATCAAAATAGGGAACCATGTATACAGAAACAGAATACTTACTTCTCCAGTATCCCAGCCTTTCTACTTTGTCGACGGCAGGCTGACGCCGGAGGCGCATGCCTATCTGGTGGATCAGGCAAAGGGCGGCGCTGCGCAAGTTACCCTTGGCGAGCACACGGTGGATCCGCGGCTGGCTTTTGGCAGAGGCCTTGATATCCTGGGAGATGAGATTCCCAAGGCAGTTTTGAGATCCATTGCTTCATTCATTCTGGATGTGCACAACTATGGCGCTCTGGCTTCCATAGAGCTGGGGCATCCGGGGCAGGAATATCAGTTGCCGCACGGCGTAAAGGGGCGCGCCTATGGGCCTATGGGCTATGTAAGGGAAGACGGCACAGAAGTAGTGGCCCTTGATGGAGAGCTCATGGAAATGGTCATTGAGCAGTTTGCCCGCGCTGCCGGGACAGCCCAACACCTCGGCTTCGATGGCGTGGTTATCCACTCCGCCCACGGCTGTTTATTGGCCCAATTCCTCTCAGCAAGGACAAATAAACGCACCGACGAGTATGGCGGCTCCATGGAAAATCGCGCGAAATTTCCCGTCATGGTCCTGGAAAGGGTGAGGGAGCGGGTTGGCCGCGATTTCATAATAGAGCTGCGCATAAGCGGCAGTGAGTTTGTTGAGGGCGGCATCACTTTAGAGGATAATATAACCTGCTGCTCCATGCTTGAGGGCGTAATCGATATCATCCATGTCTCAGCCGGCATCTATGCAATCCCGGAACTTTTTGTAAGGACCCATCCCGACATCTATTATCCCCCCGGCTGCAATGCCGATCTGGCGGCAGCCATCAGGGCGAAAGTAGATATCCCTGTTGCAGTGGTAGGCGCTATTAACAGTCCTGAGCTGGCCGAGGAAATCATCGCCTCCGGCAAGGCCGACCTTGTGGCTCTGGGAAGGCAAACCATTGCCGACCCCTATTTCGCAAAGAAAGCGACGGAAGAACGGCCTCGGGAGATAACCCCCTGCATTCGCTGTCTCAACTGCATGGACATTAGCGCATCGTCGGGCTTGAATCTGCGCTGCACAGTTAATCCCAGGGCCGGCAGGGCACTGTATCTGCCTGAAGAGTATCCGAAGACGGCAAATCCCGGAAAGGTCGTTGTGGTGGGCGGGGGCCCGGGCGGTATGAAGGCCGCTATCACCGCAAGACTCAGAGGTCACGATGTGGTGCTTTTTGAGAAAACCGGTTCTCTGGGCGGAAATATCAAGTTCACGGACAAGGATGTATTCAAGAGAGATCTAAAGAGATTTAAGGACCATCTCATTGAAAGATGCAATGCCCTGAGGATAGATATTCGTTTGAATGCTGAAGCTACACCGGAAGCGGTGGAGGCCGAGGGCCCTCATGGCGTCATTGCTGCCGTGGGTTCAGAGCCGCTGGCGCTCCGCATCCCGGGCATCGACGGCGAGGAAGTCATTCATGCCCTGGAGGCCTATGAGGACATAAATAAAGTGGGATCGAAGGTAATTATGATAGGCGGAGGCCTTGCCGGCTGTGAAACGGGCGTTCACCTGGGAAAGCTGGGCAGAGAGGTCACCATCGTTGAGATGACCGATACCGTGGCTGCGGACTGCCGGAGCCCGCACAGGATAGGGCTGCTTGAACAGATGAACAAGCTGGTTACGGTTAGGACCGGCATGCGCTGCACGAAGATCGAGGACGGCAAGGTGACCTGCGTTGATGCCGGCGGCAAAGAGGCCTGTTTTACGGCGGACACTGTTATCTATGCCCTGGGCATGATGCCCCTCAAGGATCTGGCCTGCACCTTTAAAGACTCAGCGTTGCGCTTTGCATCCGTGGGCGACTGTTCAAAGGCGGGCAAGGTGCTGGATGCAGTACATCAAGGATATTATGCTGCTTTGGGGATATAAACAAAGGGGGTAAATATGGCAAAGGTGGATCTAAGTCTTAAAGCGATATTCCTGAGGATATCGGTGTTATTCATTTTTTTAATGAACATTGAAATATCTCTGGTGAACACCGCGCTGGCTTATCTTGCAAAGGCGTTCCCGGATGCAGACCCCACCTCTATTTCGCTGATCTCCTCTATCAGCACACTGTCCGCATTGATAGTATCACTCCTGGTTATGCCCCAACTGGTCAAAAGATTTAATAAAAGAACCATAGTCTTGATCTCTTTATACATCTATGTTATCGGTGGTATCGGCCCTGCGTTTTTTAATTCCTCTATTGTTCAGATCTTAATATGCAGGGCGCTCCTGGGCATCGGGGTCGGCCTTTCAGCCCCTTTATGCGGCGCTATTATCAATGAGTTATACAGCGGCATGGAAAAGACCAATATGCTCGGATGGGCAAACGGTGTCGGAACCTGCGTAGGCATTGTGTTGACCTTGATAGCCGGTTTTTTGTGCACCATTAATTGGAAATATACATTCTTTGCCTACGGCTTTTTTATAGTTGTCCTCTTAATGGAATACTACTCGCTGCCTTCGATGCCTGTGCCGATGGTGAAGGATGCCGACGGCGTTGAACGCAAGGCAAAGGTCTCTTACACCCAAAGACAGTACATGAAACTCGTTATGGTTTTGTTGTATGGATTATCATTCGGGACCTTCCTTGGGGTGTTTTTAATGAAGCTTGCCATATTTATCGAGGACCAGAAACTCGGCAATGCCCTATTCACAGCCAGTGTCATGTCGTTCTTTATGGTTGGTGCACTGGTAACATCATTCCTGTACGGCGTATTGGAGAAGATCACGCAACGATATATTATTGTATTAGCCCCGGTGTTTCTGGGTTTGGGGACACTATTGGTATTCGACTCAGGTTCTTCAACAACGCTGTTTCCAGCAGTGTTTGTTATCGGTATGGGGTTAGGACTCATGCAGCCGATAACAACCACCAAGGTGCTTGCCATAGGACCTGTGTTTAACGGAGGGTTTGCCAACTCCCTTAATGTCGGCGTTATGTCTTCAAGTCTTTTCCTGGCAACATATGTGGAAAAGATTGTCGGTCTATTCATCCAACCGACGGCAAAAAATCTCATCGGAACGGTCAGTTTCCTGTTTATATTCATCACCATAATCAGCCTTATCTATGTAATCTGGAATCCTCTTAAGGGAGTTAATGATGAGCGAAAGGAGACAACAAGATGAAAAAGGATAAAGTGATAAGACGCCTCAGTCTCTTTAGGATCAACTTTGCTTATGCTGAGAAGGGATCCTATATGGGAGCCATGGGCACAGGGGAAGGTCATGAATAAAATAAATTTTGATTTCTTCGGAAACTTCGGCGCAAAGGGCTGGGGCATAATCCTGTTCTCATTCTTCATGTTCTGGATGGGATCTGCCTGGCCTATCACGGCACTAAATGTGGTCATTCCGAAATTCAGCGAAATCAACGGCTGGAGTCCGGCCGCCATGAACAACCTCTCCACAATAGCCAACTGGATATCCCTCATCGGGGCAGCGTTTTTTACATGGTACTGCAACAGGGTCGGCCCCAGGGCGGTAATTGCCATAGGCTGCTTCCTGGGTGCAGTCTCTGTATTTTTCTGGGGGCGATCCGGCTCACTGGCTGAATTTACGATCTGGCAAAGCGTAATGCTGATTGCCAGCACCGCCTTTTGCCAGATAGGTCTGGGGGCGCTCATAGCGAACTGGTTCCCCACTAAAAAGGGCCTTGCCATGGGCCTGCTGACCATCGGCGCCATCGGGCAGGCCATGACAATAGCAAAAAGCCAGTACTATTTAATTGCCAAATACAGCTTCGCTGCCTCCTTTGATGTCTACGCCTTTGCGTTTATAATCCTGACAATTGTATGCCTACTGTTTATAAAGAGCAACCCGGAAGAGGCCGGGGCATTCCCGGACAATGACAGGTCCATGACCAGGGAAAGAGTGGAGGAGCTCCGCACCCAGGGCGAGATGTATAAAAAGACGAGCCCATGGACAATCAAAAAACTGCTGATGACCAGAGACACCTGGCTGATCGGCATCTCGACCGGCATTCTTGCATTGTTTGTTGTAGGTGTGATGAGCAACTTTATCCCCCTTTGCGTATCCCGAGGACTTACTATCGATCAAGCAGTCACCCTGATGATATGGACGGCGCCTCTTGCCGCGGTCTGCAGCTATCTGTGGGGAGTTGTTGACCAGAAGGTAGGCACAAGAAAAACTACAATAATAATGTTTGCATGGTTCATAGTCACTATTCTCCTTGCCCTGACACCCAGCAAAATCCTCTTCTACATCGCGATTGTAATGGTCAGCAGCGCCATGGGAGGATCAAATAATCTCGCGATCTCCATTAGCAGTTCGGTCTTCGGGCGCTATGACTTTGCAAAAGCATGGGGCGTGATCTATATCATGAACGTTATCGTACGCGCATTTGGTTTCAGCCTTGTCGGCGGTCTGGCCGGCGCAACGGGAAATTACACCCCGTCCTTTATAGGTCTGATAGCGGTGTCGGCGATAGGGCTCGTCCTTATGTTCCTGGTAAGTGGAAAGCTGTTGGGAAGAAACTTCCTGGATGAATCAGAGGCAACGACTCAGTGAATGGGTTACTATTTGTCTTTAAAAAGGCTGGGCTTCTATTGTATTGGTTCAGTGTGATTTTGAGTAAGCCGTCAGCAGTCAGCTTTCGGCGATAAGCTCATGTGGATTGATTTTTTATTTAAAACTGATAGCTGACAGCTGAATGCTGACAGCTAATATTGAGGTGATTTTATGAGAGACGTATATATACTAGGTGTAGGGCAAAGTATGTTTGGCAAGCAGCCTAACTTTATGGCCCCTGAGCTGGGCGCGATTGCGGCAGCTGCGGCTATACAGGACGCCGGGATTGACCCCCGTATCATTCAGGTTGCCTATGGCAGCAGGGTTGTCGACGCCAGCCAGACAGCCGAGGATATCTTTAAGAGGGTGGGAATTGCCAGGTTGGAGATGATTAACGCAGAGAACGCCTGCGCGAGCGGCGGCACGGCACTGCATATGCTGTGGAAGGATATAACGGCCGGCTTCTACGATATAGGCATAGTTGTAGGGGCGGAGGCCATGTCCACGAGCAGCATAGCTGGAGGCCTGATCCCGACAGCCAGGGGTGACCTGAACGGAGCCTTGGGAATAACAATGCCTTCCCTGGCAGGCCTCAATGCGCGCAGGCTGATCGAGACACGGGGACTGAGCCTTGGAGACCTGGCCTACGCCTCGGTTAAGAACCACCGTAATGCCTGTCTCAACCCCTATGCACACTATAAGAAGGTATTGACAACTGAGGAAGTACTAAATGATAAGATGATTTCCGACCCTATCACCAGATTGATGTGCTGCCCCCAATCGGATGGAGCAGCTGCGGCAATATTATGTACCCGTGAGATTGCCGCAAAATACACCACAAAACCTGTGAAGATTCAGGCTTCGGTTGTGCTGAGCGCACCCTATGAGATATGGGATGAAGAGCTTACCGACGCCACATTGATAGGGCTGTTGTCGGATAAAACATATGAGAAAGCAGGCATAGGCCCGGAGGACCTGGATCTTGTGGAATTGCACGATGCCTTTTCACCGGAGGAGATCTACGCCTATGAGTGCATGAGGCTGTGCAAAAAAGGTGAGACCATGTCCTTTATCCGCTCAGGCGCTGCGGAGATCGGCGGGAGGTGCCCCGTAAATCCGAGCGGGGGGCTTCAGTCACTGGGCCACCCCCTCGGGGCTTCAGGCGTCAGGGTAATATGCGAAATTACGCTGCAGCTCAGGGGTCAGGCTGATAAACGGCAGGTTAAGGGCGCGAAGGTCGGGCTTGCACAGATGGTTGGCGGTTCGCTTACCAATCTCAGTTCGCCGGCTGTAGGGTCGATGCATGTGTTAACCATATAAAGGCTCAGGGCACAAGGCACAGGGTAAAGAATGACCTGAAATTTCAAATTTGATATTTTAGGCCTTTCAAATACCTTGTGCCCTGCACCCTGCGCCTTGTGCCGCTAATATACCATTCAAAAGATTGGCTCGACGTAAGGATGTATATTTCATCGTTCACTATATAAGGAGCTGAAGCATGATCACAGGGCTTAACCATATCGGCATTGTGGTAAAGGATATTGACGAAACAATGAGACTCTTCTCACGGATATTCGGCGCTGAGGAGATAGGACGAAAAACCTTTGAGGAACTGGGGCAGACCTCGGCACTGATACGAATCGGAGATATGAAAATCGAACTGATGGCCCCCTATGGAGACAAGGGGGTAGTCCCTGACTTTCTCAGAAAAAGGGGAGAAGGGCTCCACCATATATCAGTCATAACCGATGACATCGATGCCGAGGACGAGCACCTTGCCAAAAACGGCGTTAATGTCCTGGGCAAGGCGCCCAAGGGTATCAAAGACGACAGGGTAATGTTCACCCATCCGAAGCAGACAAACGGCATTGTCTTTGAAATTGTAGAACCATTAAAAAAGTAAAAGGAGAATAAATATGGCAAAACATGTAAAACCCATAGACAGGGGCGGATACAAGGAGCATCCTTATGTCATACCTCACATGACATTGGATGAATATGGACCAAAATTTAAGGATTTTTTTACGCTTAAAAGAGAGAAAGGGATTCTCGAAGCCAAGTTCCACACAAACGGCGATTCCCTGGTCTGGAGCGCGCAGGTTCACAGGGCGCTCTGGCAGATTTGCACCTATGTGGGGCAGGACATGGACAATGAGATAATGATCTTCGGCGGCACAGGGAAAAACTGGATAGCCGGGCAGGACGAGACCACAACCATGAGCGAGGAGGAAAACCGCGACTGGATGATCTATGATCACATGTTCTATGACGGAACAAACATCTGCGAAGGTTTCATATTTGACCTTGAGATACCCACGATCGGCGTTATCAACGGCCCCGGCTTTCATACCGAGATGGCACTGTTCTGTGATATAACATTGATGGCGGACAATGCCTTTATAATTGACCCCCACTACGAGGCCGGCATGGTCCCGGGCGACGGCATACAGATAGCCTTCCGCGAGTGCATGGGACTGAAGAGGGCAAACTATGCCATGCTCATGTGTGAAAAGATAGACGCCAAGAAGGCCCTTGAGTTTGGGATGGTAAACGAAATCCTGCCGCCGGATAAGATATATGACAGGGCATGGGAGATAGCCCGCAAGCTGATGACGAAAAAACGCGCGATGCGCCGGACGACCGTTCAGATACTGCGAGCGCCCTGGAAGGAAGCCCTTTCAAAGGAACTCCGTTTCGCATTCGGCATGGAGATGATGGTTACAGCCACAGACAAGCCGGAACACACCAACGACGCATGGAATGACCTCACGGATAAGCAAAGGAAAAATATGGCAAAAAATGCGGAAAAGATGGAAAAAAAACACCGCAAATAATTTAAGTTACGATTGATGAAAAGGAGCCATTTTTACGGCTCCTTTCTCAATCAACAAGGAGTGATTGTCATGAGCGAGACAAAAGAATTAAAGAACTACCTCCTGGATGATTACAAGGATACAATAGAATACTGCAACAGGATCTGGAAAGGCGGTTTAAGCGAGTTTCCTCCGGCTATTGTAACCTGTGCCATAACGGGCGGTAACAACGGCAAGGAGAGCAATATCCATCTTCCTGAGACAGTGGAAGAGCAGGTTGAGTCCACCTATGAGGCCTACAAGGCAGGCGCTGTCATGGTGCATATTCATGCCAGGGAGAAGGACAATCTTGCGCAGATGTCCTTTAATCCGGAACTTTATAAGGAGATTAACATAAAAATCAGGGAGAAATGCCCTGAGATTATTATTAACAACACAAATATCTGCGGCCGCTCGATCGACCCGAAGGCAATGACAGTGGGCGCGCCAATGACTAGTATAACCGAAGCAGGTGCCGAGGTCGGCAGTGTCGACATCAGCAACTACTTCTCCCATATGAAGATGGCGCCCCGCACGGGTATAAGCGATGTACCGTGGGTTCTTGAGAGGGGCTACTGCATATCACAGAGCGACGCCATGGATGCCGTAAACAAGATGAAAAAATACGGCGTAAAGCCCGAGTTCGAGTGCTTTGCATTGAGCGACTTTCATTATCTCAACTGGCTGGTCAGCAACGGCTACGTTGACGCGCAGGGAGGCCCCCACTGGATCCATTTCGTATTCACAACCGGCTCCAACTGGAACGCCCCCGAGTTTATGAATCTTCTCAAGAACCTCGTCCCAAGGAATTCAATTTTGGGCATCATCGCCGCCGGGGCGCAGCAGTGGCCTGTCTTGACAATGGCGCTTATACACGGCCTCCATGTACGCGTAGGCATGGAAGACAACGTCTATATAGAGAGAGGCAAAAAGGCCGATTCAAACGCCCAGATGGTAGAGAAGATCAGAAGGATAGCTACGGATATAGGTCGAAAGCTTGCAACCTGTGCGCAGGCAAGACAGATGCTGGGACTGGGCGAGCCGAGGAAGTGGTAAAAAACAAGGCGCAAGGCGCATGGCGCAAGGAAGGAAACGTGAGGAGTAAGGCGTTAGGCGTAAGTTGTTAAGCCACTACCTTTATTATCCCCTTGCGCTTTACCCCTCACACCTCACTCACAAAGCATCTAGCCATTTGCCCTGCGCCTTGCGCCATGGGATGATTTAGCTCGATTAAAAAAAGGACTCGCTGTCTATATGGATAATAATATTACAAAGATATATGAATCCGATGTGGCTGTAGTCGGCGGAGGGGCCGCAGGCCTGGCCGCCGCGGTTGCCGCGGCTCAAAGAGGCAAAAATGTTATAATCCTGGAGAAGATGAACGCCTGCGGAGGCAACGGACTCTTTCCCATGGGCCTTGCCGCTGTCGGGAGCTATCTGCAGAAAAACCTTAACATCAGGGCCGATGCAGATGATATGTTCCGCCAGGTCATGGAATACAGCCACTGGAACGCCGACCCCAGGCTGAACCGTGTACTGCTTGACCGGTCAGGCGAGACCATAGAGTGGCTCAGGGACATGGGCGTCAACTTCACCAATGTCATTGCCCACTATCCTGGCCAGAACCCTCCTGTGTACCATATCGTCAGCCCGCCCGGGAATACCGGTGGCGCGGTCATACGCAGGTTTGTAGAGAATTTCAAAAAACTCGGAGGAGAGATCCTGACCCATACACGAGGAAGGCAGTTGCTGCTTGACAAAGACGGCGCGGTCTTTGGTTTGCTTGCTGAAACAGATAAGGGAGAACAGATCCGTGTGGACGCGCCTGCGGTGATTGTGGCCACCGGCGGCTTTGCCGGAAACAATGACCTCCTTAGGCGGCTTATCCCGGACTATGATCCAAAGGATTATCTGTATATACACGGCGCCCGGCCTGAAGGCGACGGTTTTATCATGATGGAGCAGGCAGGCGCAAAGGTAGACAGAAATATCGCCATCGCAGGCGGGGCGCCCCAGATAACAGCCAAGCGCACTGCGGTTTCCAGGCTTATATCCCGCCCCTATCCCATATGGCTCAATATCCGGGGAGAGCGCTTTGCGGACGAGACGGTCGTCTATGATATGGCCCTTGGCGTCAATGTATTAAGGCGCCAGCCTGAAAAAACCTGTTATGTGATCCTTGATTCTGCGGTCCTGAAGCTGATTAACGATGAAGGACGCGACCCCATGGAGCAGATGGGCCTCCCGCCGAACGTGGAGGACAGGTTCGGGGAGGATTATCAAGGGTGCGTTGACGACGGCTACGCGATTATTGCCGAGACCCTGGAGGAAATCGCTAAGTTCATGGGACTCCCTGCTGAAAAGGTACAGGAGGCCATAGAGGAATATAACGGCTTCTGTGCACGCGGTCGTGATGCCCTGTTCTCCAAGGACCCAAGGCTAATGATGCCGGTAATTAAACCACCCTATTATGTCATAAAGGCAGGCATCGACCAGCTGTTCACCTGGGGAGGTATTGTCATAAACCACCGCTTCCAGGTGCTCAACAACAGTCTTATGCCCATCAAAGGCCTTTACTCCGCTGGGAACGACGCAGCCGGAGGCATTGACGGAGACACGTACAACTTTGCCATGAGCGGACATGCCTTTGGATACAGCATAATCGGTGGGAGGATCGCAGGCGAAATCGCAAGTGAACAAGAGTGATTTTTTTTACCACAAAACACACGAAAGGCACGAAAACTAAGTTATATAATTTCAAATAAGTTTTTGAATATTATTTTGTGTATTTTGTGTATTTCGTGGTAAAAAATCTTTTAAAATCAATTTTTGGAGGAACACATTCATGGACATGAACCAGATCGAGGCCCGGTTGTCGGCCCTTGAGAAGGAGCTCGCCGAGGCAAAGCTCCAGATTGCCCGCCATGAGTCTGCCCAGCAGATCGCGAATCTGATGTGCAGATATGAGAACCTGCACAGCTCACACCGCTGGAAGGAGCAGGAGGAATGCTTTGCCCTGAAGACCCCGGGCGTGCGGGCCATTTTCAATGGAGCAGTGTATGAAGGCGCCGAAGGCATCAGAAGCCATTACACAGGATTGCTGGCTGCAGCGGAAAAGAACGTCTCCGGAAGGCTTTACGCCCACGAGCTTCTTACACCGGCCATCGAGGTTGCCGGGGACAACCAGAGCGCCAAGGCCTATTTTTCCAGCCTCGGCTTTGAGACCCTTGTGATGCCCGACGGCAGGCGCAAATCCCTGTGGAGCTTCTGCAAGTTCCGCTTCGGCTTTGTTAAGGAGGACGGCGAGTGGAAGATATACAGGTTTGATATGCACGGGACCTTTAACACACCCTTTGACGGGCCCGGCTGGTCGGAGGAGCCTTATCTGATCGGCTTTGCCAATATGGATGTGGACAATTCAGATCCCAGATGGGCGCCCAATGCGGTCATTAATCGCGATCCGGACGGAAACCCCCTCTATGTTACGCTGCGCACAGACACACCCTTTTGCGACATCCATAACTTCCAGCCGGAGTTTATAAAGCCCTATGACACCTGGGATGAAGGCTGGGATGAGCTTTACGGCGGCCGGAAATTCAAGCCAAACGGCCCTGAAGCCATGAGTGAATTGAAAATGGATCCGAAGGCAACCTATGTTAAGGAGCCCTTCCGTACACCTTCGAAGCCTGAGGAATACCCGGAGCTCTGGGTGATCCCGGGATGACTAAACATGAGGCTTTATCATGACAAGGGTGAATCAGAACAAATTACCTCCCCATCTTAGGGGGAGGCAGGAGGGGGTCTTGAGAAACAAAGGGGAAATGAAAAATTAAGAGACCCCACCTTGATCCTCCCCTATGAGGGGAGGAAAATATTTAAGAGGAGTTTTGGCTATGGAAATAGAACTTAAACTGGGCAAGCCCAGAGGTACGGGCAATGCCTCTTATGATGAATGGCTGGGTTCAGCACCAGAGTTTGATCACATTGACGTAGAGCTTGAGGCCGATGTAGTTATCTGCGGAGGCGGGCTTGCCGGCGTTGCCGCCACCCGTGCCGCAGTTGAGGGAGGGGCTTCCGTGATACAGTTTGAGAAGACTGAAAAGCTCCAGGCCCGTTTCGGCGACTTCGGCTCCATTGGAAGCAGGATTTCCGAAAGGTGGGGCCGTAGAGGAGAGGATCTCAAGCAGGGCATCATGAGACATTTCATGAAGGAAAGCTCCTACTGGCCACGCCAGCGCATTCTGAAATACTGGCTGGACAACAGCGGCGCGGCCCTTGACTGGTATCTTGAGGGCAAACCCGACCTGCATATCCTTTCCAGGACCATTGACCCGATACCCGAAGGCGTTGAGGCGTGGCTCCAGCCGGCGCGTTATCCCGGACCCTCAGAGACGTATGACGCCGACAGCGACAATTATCCGTCCTATCAGATAACTGTCCAGTTCCGCCCCACCCACGAGCCTGTGCTGCTGGGCAACTACAGGCTTGCCTGTGAAAAGGGCAGCGTGCAGACCTTTTTCAAGACCCCTGTAAAAAAACTGCTCACCGGCGACAAGGGCCGCGTCATTGGCGTGATAGCCATGGGTTACGACGGCAGTGTCTATAAGGCCATGGCAAAAAAGGGGGTAGTCCTGGCAACCGGCGACTACTCCGGCAACCTGGACATCCTCTATTATTACTGCCCGTGGGTGCGCAACAATCTCAATATATACACTGCAATCGACCCGGAGGGCTATCTGGCCGACACTGGAGACGGGCATCGCATGGGCATGTGGATCGGCGCCCTGATGGAGCGAGGCCCTCACGCCCCCAACGTACACAACATGGGAGGTCCTCTCGGCGTAGCCCCCTACCTGCAGCTGGACCTCGCGGGCGAACGTTTTATGAACGAGGACGTCTCCGGCCAGCAGATCGAAAATCAGCTTACGGTTCTGCCGGGGAACACTTCATGGCAGATATATGACAATGCCTGGCCCGACCAGCTCAAGTATATGTCTCCCGGCCATGGCTGCGTCTGCATGTGGCTTGACGACGACGATGTAACCGCCAGGAGGGTCAACCATACCCTGTCCTCAAATGACGGCTATACCACCCCTGGCACCGTCGAGGGCGCTGCCTCGGGCATCCACACCGTAACCAAGGGGGGTGCCGGTGGAGCTCCAACTATCAAGGCCGATAGCATCGAGGCACTGGTGGAAAAGATGGGCCTTCCCCGGGAAAAAGCCCTTGCTTCGATCCGTCGTTATAATGAGCTTGCGCTAAAAGGCAGCGATGAAGACTTCGGCAAGACCGCTTTACGTATGTTTCCTCTTGAAAAGGCGCCTTTCTATGCCTCAAAGCTGACCCCCGCGCCTATACTGGTTTCCATGAGCGGCCTTGAGAGCGACCACCACAGCCGATGCCTGAATGCTGACGGCAATCCAATTCCCGGCCTCTATGTATGCGGCAACGTTCAGGGCGGGCGCTTCTCCATTGAGTATCCCATTACCGTGCCCGGCATGAGCCACTCCATGGCCCTGACATTTGGCCGCCTGGCCGGCATGAATGCGGCAAAAGGATTTCAACTGTTATAAAGAAAGTGTCATAGGATCGAAAGGAACAGGTGAATATTGTGAATAAAAAGGTATTTATAAGAGAAGATCTGTTTAAAGAGACGCCTGACGGGATTGTCCTTGTCGGTAATAAATGCCCGGCATGCGGCAGCGCCTTTTTTCCAAAGGTGGACTTTTGCACACAATGTCTGAATAGAGAGATGGAGGAGCTTATCCTCAGTAAAAGGGGAACATTGTATTCCTACACCATCACGCGAGTCCCGGTGGGAAGATACCCGATTCCCCACGCCATAGGCATGATAAGCCTGCCTGAAAAGGTCAGGCTGACTGCTCCTCTGGTTATGGGTAAGGAGGATTTCAAAATCGGCGCGGAGATGGAGATGGAAATAACCACGCTCTGGACTGAAGAGGATCGAGATGTAATAGGATATAAGTTCAGGGCTGTTTAAACCTTTGATGTGGAGGAAACGCAATGAAAAAATCATATCTTCTTTTTGCATTCCTTATGATGGCATCCGTCTTCATCCTGACAGGATGCGCCAAAGAAAAAGCTGAGAACGTTATTCGCATCGGAATTGTCCAGGCACAGACAGGGATGTATGCGGGCTTTGGCCAGGGGGCTATATTCGGCATTAAAGCAGCTGTTGATGATATTAATAATCAGGGAGGCGTCAAGGTTGGCGATGCAAGAATGCCCATTAAGCTCATTATTGTGGATAATGAGAGCGATCCAAACAAAGCAGGCTCCCTGGCGGAGAGTTTGATCGTGCAGGACAAGGTAAATTTCATATGTTCAGGTGATGAGCCGCCGCCCATGCATGCCGGGGTATCTCTTGTTTGCGATAAGTATAAGGTGCCGTATATAACTTCAGTCGGACCTACTGAACCCTGGCTTGCCATGCGACAGGAAACGCCCACAAAATGGCAATATACATGGGCAACGGGTTTGTTTGCAATTGAGACCCCGGCAAATGAAGGGGACTTTCGCGCTAAAGGCGGGTATACCGTAATGGACACCTGGACAGCCATGCTGGATCTCTACGGCGAAAAAACCAATAAGAAAGTCGGGGTTATTGCCGCGGACGATTCGGACGGCAGAAGCTGGTATATGCTTTTTGGGCCGGCGCTTGAAAAATTAGGATACGAAGTAGTAGGGTTGGAAAAAAATCTTGGCCTTGTGCCTCTGGAAACCACGGATTTCTCTTCCGTAATAAAGCAATGGAAAGATGAAGGCGTTGAGATATTGTGGGGCAATTGTCCGGCTCCGTTTTTTGGCACGGCATGGAAACAGGCCAGCACACTCGGATTTAAACCGAAGATGGTCTCTATTTCAAGAGGGGCTTTATACTATACGGACATCTCCGCCTGGGGTGGAGATCTCCCATGGGGCATAGGCGTGGAGGTATGGTGGGACCCTTCATTCAAGGATTCTCCCGGCATCGGGGGCACAACCCCGGTCTCCCTTGCAGAGAGGTGGGTCAATGAGGCAAAGCAACCGGTTAATCCTGCCATAGGGCCGGGCTATCGCTCTATCCAGGTGCTTATAGATGCGATAGAGAGGGCCGGGACGCTTGATCCTGAAAAGGTGAATAATGCCTTTGCCGAAACCGATCTTTATACAATCTGTCATCGTGTCAAATTTGACGAAAACCATTTCAGTCGCGGGCCTTTGATGTTCGGCCAGTGGTTCAAGACCGATAGACCCGAAAAATGGGAATTAAAGGTGGTGTTCTCCAAACACGAATTTGCTCCTGCCACAGGTGAGCCTATATTCCCGAAACCTTATTAGGCCCTAAGCCAAAATGTTGATGAAAATTTTGCAGGATATTTATTGCTTTCCTCCCCTCTTAGGGGAGGATAAAGGCGGGGTCTCTTCAGTGTTTTATTTCCTCATTGATGTTTTAAGACCCCCTCCTGGCCTCCCCCTAAAAGGGGGAGGGAATTTGGTGCTGGCTCGAACGGATTAGAATTATTACCCCGTTCCCGGAATGAGACAATAAACCCCTATGAATGAACCGATTCTATCAATTACTGAAGTAACCAAGCGCTTCGGCGGCCTGGTTGCTCTGAATAAAATCTCATTTGATGTTAATAAAGGCGAGATCGTTGGATTGATGGGCCCCAACGGCGCGGGCAAGACAACCCTGCTTAACGTTATTGCCGGGGAATATGCACCGGAGGAGGGCACAGTTGTTTTCAAGGGACATAACATCACCAACATGCCGGCGCACAGGATATGTCACCTCGGAATATCCAGGACGTACCAGATCCCTCAACCCTTTGTGACATTAACCGTGCGTGAAAATCTGCTGGCCTCCGCTGTCTTTGGCAGGCAACTCAAAATGAACGATGCTGAGGCTGAAGACGAGAATATTCTGAGACTCACGGATCTCATAGAAAAAAAAGACGCCGTGGCAGGCAGTCTGCCCATACTATCCCTGAAACGACTTGAACTGGCCCGGTCACTGGCCCGCAGACCTGACCTGCTGTTGCTCGACGAAGTCGCCGCCGGCACCACCGAATCGGAAATCCCCGGGATACTTGCTGTCATTAATGAAATCCGCAATATGGGAATTACAGTAATAATTATTGAACATGTTATGAAGGTGCTTATGGGCGTGGTTGACCGGATTATAGTTATTGATAAGGGGACGAAAATTGCCGAGGACAAACCGGCAGCCATAATGTGCAACAACAGTGTTATTGATGCTTATTTCGGGGCCTGATTGCCTAGCATCTTGCTGTTATCACGGCCGGCCTAATCGAACATTAAACTTGAACGAGGTTTGATATCGGCTTATTTAAAAATCCCCCCTCTTAAGATAAGAGGGGTGGGGGGGAGTTATGTTAAATGAAGAAAATGCCCTAGCGTAACCCCTCCCCCTTGCGCACTGTGTTGCACATGTGTGCGACCCCTTATCCTAGGGGGAGGAAATCTTATGAAACATTTGGACGAAGTTTCATAAGATAAAATCCTTCGAAAAACGATAAAAAGGCCTGATCAAATGACGATGGATGAAGTAGAGCTCGAGATAAAGAACATAGATGTATTTCACGGCACGTTCCAGGCCTTATGGAACGTATCTCTGGAAATCAGACGCGGTGAAATGCTGGCGCTTATCGGCGCCAACACATCGGGGAAATCCACCCTGATGGACACTATTTCCGGGCTTCTTCATCCTGCTAATGGAACCATTGAATTTGAAGGAAGGGATATAAGCAGACTGGATTGTCATGAGATTGTCGCGCTCGGCATTACGCAGGTGCCGGAAGGCAGGCACGTTTTCCCTGAAATGACCGTACATGACAATCTGATGATCGGATCATACAGCCCATGTGCAAGAGCAAAAACAAAACCAAATCTTGAAAGGGTCTATCATTTATTTCCGATACTGAAGGAAAGAAGGAAACAGATTGCCAGAACATTAAGCGGCGGGGAACAGCAAATGCTTGCAATCGGGCGCGGTTTAATGGCTGACCCGAAGCTCATGCTTATTGATGAAATGTCGCTTGGTCTCGCGCCTATTGTGATTGATGATCTTTTTAAGGCGCTTAAGAAGATAAAAGAGACGGGCATAACAATCCTATTCGTGGAACAGAATGTCAAAAGGACACTTCAGGAGACGGACAGGGCATATATCCTGGAAACCGGCCGTGTAACATTAAGCGGTACAGCAGCGGAACTCAGAGAAGAAGCTAAAATAAAAAAAGCCTATTTTGGCCTTGAAGAGTGCGTCTAAAATGAATAGCGATATCATTACACCTGTTTTAATGGGAATCATGCTGGGCGGATTGTATGCCCTCATAGCAAATGGCCTTTCCCTTGTTTTCGGCGTCATGCGGCTCATCAATCTCGCACATGGAGATCTTGTCATTCTTGGAAGTTATTTCGCCTATGCAATTTTGACCCTTTTGGGGCTTGATCCTCTTATAGGGCTGGTCATATCAGTGCCTGTCATGTTTTGCCTCGGCTTTCTGATCCAGAAATATCTTATGAGCAAGGCCTTCGCGATCTCCTCTGAAACACCGCTCATAATAGCATTCGGCATATCGCTGATTATTCAGAATGCCAATCAGATTGCCTGGACGCCCTTGTCCAGGGCATTAAACACGACATACGCTCAGAAGAGTTTTTTTATCGGCGAGCTGCAGCTCCCTTTAATATATCTGTTTGATTTTATCGCGGGCATTATTGTAATGGTGCTGCTCCACGTTTTCCTCAAAGCGACCTATCTTGGAAGGGCTATTACCGCAGCTTCCCAGGACAGGAGGGCTGCCCGTTTAATGGGAATCAACACAAACAGGGTTTATGGTTATGCCTTTGCCATTGCAATGATATCTGCCGCCATAGCGGGTGTTTTTCTGGGTATGACATTCCCTTTTACCCCCACTTCCGGGACTTCGTTTCTCACAATAGCCTTCGGCACAGTTATCATCGGAGGCCTTGGCAGCATGCTCGGGACATTTCTCGGAGGCATGATACTGGGGATCTTCCAGACTCTGGGCGGCTATTTTTTCGGCTCGGCATCACAGATGCTTATTGTATACCTGATTGTATTGGTCATTTTAGCTATAAGACCGCATGGCCTGCTTGGCCGCAAGGGATAGGGCTGCAAAATGGGATTAAGGATAAATCATATAAGAATTGGCCTGATTTTAATGATTGTACCTGTTGTTTTACTGGCCCTGTTCCCTTTTATTGGAGTGCCGCGGAGCTGGCTGCTCTATTCTTTTAACTTTTTTATCTATCTTGCCATGGCAAACATGTGGAATCTCCTCGCCGGTTATTCCGGTTTGATCTCTCTATGCCAGCCCGCGTTCCTGGGGCTTGCCGGATATACAATGACGGTAGGCACATGGGTCGGCATCCCATGGTGGGTTGGAATCATTTGCGGGGTAATTGTTGCATCCGTCTTTGCTTTTGTTATCTCCGGCGCTGTTTTCCGAATGAGCGGCATATACTTTGCCATAGGGACTCTTGTAGTGCCTGAGGCCCTCAGGATGGTATTCTATCTATGGAGACCGGTAGGCGGGGAGATGAGCGGTGCAGGTGCAGGATATATGGTAAAAGGAATCGGAGGTGTATCCTCTTCCACGATTTACTGGCTTGCATTTGTTGTGGGGATCGGATCAATCTGCCTGATGAGACTCATACTGACCTCAAAGCTTGGGCTTGGGCTTGCATTGATTCGCGATAATGAAAGATCGGCCGCATCCTGCGGCGTAAATGTCTTCAGGCTTAAATTGTACTCGTTTATAATTGCAGCGGCGGTAACAGGGATGGCAGGCGCCATATATTATTTGAATCAGGGATACATTGAACCGTCTTCCACGTTTAATGTGAGATGGACAATGTCCCTGCTCCTGGCAACAGTCATCGGGGGTATTCGCACCGAGGAAGGGCCCATCATAGGAACTGTAATAATCGTCTTTCTCTACTTTCTGCTTGCCAGATATGCAGGCTACAGCCTCTTGATACAGGGGATCATTCTGATAGGAATCATGCTTATCTCTCCCCAGGGCATTGTAGGCATCCTGCGGCGCAGCCGGTATTACAGACATTTAACCCGGTTTATCAGCGAAAAATAATTTTAACACGATTTACCGCATTATATCATTTCATCATCAGGTTGGGCAGCCATGTAGCCAGTGCAGGATAGACCATGATGATCACTGTCACGACAAGGCTGGCTATGCAGTAAGGAATAACCCCCCGATACATTGATGAGACGGCAAGGTCCCTAGGACTTATGCTCTTCAGCATAAAAATACCCATGGCGAAAGGAGGTGTAATGGCCCCCAGGTTCGCAATAAGCGTTGACAATACGCCGAACCATATCATATCAACCCCCATGCCTCTGACCAGGGGCGCCAAGATAGGGAGTGTCAGCAAAAGTATTATCGGGGCATCGCATATTATCCCGAAGATCAGATAAATAATCAAAATCAGGCTGACGAAGATGAGAGGTGAAACGCCCAATCCCCGGGTGGCTTCAATTAACTTAGAGCTTATTCCGCTCGCGCCCAGGCCGTTGCCGAATATCAAACCGGTCACTATTACGAAAAGCAGCATGGAATTTATCTTCGCGCTTTCCATCAGGCTTGTTTTAAATTTCTGCCAGCTGAAACTCCGCGAGGCTGCGGCAATAATAAATGCCCCGAAGGCCCCTATGCCACCGCCCTCCATAGCGCTGAAAATTCCGGCATAAATGCCTCCTATAACCAGTATAAACAGGGCCAGTATGGGAAGAAACTTCGGGGTTGATTTCAATTTGTCGTGCCAGCTTGATTTTTCACCAGCGGGTCCCAGCTTTGGATTAATTCGGCACATGACCATGATGACAACTATAAAGCTGAGTGCAAGCATGATGCCGGGGATAATTCCGGCAATAAATAGCTGGCCGATCGATTCGCGGCAGATAATGCCGTATATGATAAAGGGCACACTTGGAGGTATCATTGGTCCGAGGGTAGATCCGGCCAGTATGGAACCGGTGGACAGTTCATCCGAATATTGATACCTTCTCATTTCCCTCAAACCCACGGTGCCCATAATGATAATGGCTGGAAGCGGCCCGCCGTTAACGGAGGCAAAGGCGGTGCAGGCTACGATTGTGGCTATTGCCAGCCCGCCCCTGGAATTGCCGAACCATATATAAGCTGCCTTATATGCCTCGGTGCCCATCCCGCTGGCCATAAAGATAACACTCATTAAAGTGAAGAGCGGTATAACGCTCCAATTATAGTCGGCAGTCTGTGTGAACAGCGTATTTCCGGCGAGCATCAGACCCGCCATGGCGCCTGATGATATCCCTGTCAGCGCAACAGCGAATAAAACAAATGAGATAGCCAGAGGCATTCCTAAAAACATGAATACAAACAGGCACAGGATGCTGATATAACCCAGCACGTCCGCATTGCCCCCTGGAAAAACATGCAGCACGCCAAGCACTATGAGAGTTATGAATAATAACGGCGCTCCTATGGTCAGAAGCCATGCATTTATGCCGGGACGAAGTTCAATGCAATCACGGATTTTTAACAGGATATCCCTTAAAAAAATGATAAATAGAAAAAGGGTTCCGATTGGAATCATGGCCGCGCTGGGGAAAAGCGGCAGCCCGGACTGCGATTTGGAGCCCAGCTGAATAAAAGATATCGTTGTAATTGAACTCCGCCAGACAATTACGCCGGTTGCCGCAAGGCAAATGATGTACATGGCACAGGACAATAACAGATTCGCCTTCCGCGGGAGCTTGCCTGTAATAATGTCAATCTCAATATGACCCTTTTCGACCTGCACATAGGCTGCAGCCAGGAAGAGAAAAACCGGCATCACCATGCCGCCTATATCATAACTGAATCTTAAAGGCTGATTGAACACATATCGCAGCACAACATCCGTGACCACGAATAATGTGTATAAACCCAGAATGCCTCCTGCTATGTAGAAGAGCCACCGCGTTACAGGAATTACTTTTTCCAGCGTGGAAATGAGAGCCCCAAGTCTTGAAGCTGTATCAGCTTTAATGATCTTGCTATCTGATTTCATAGGTTGTGAATGCCCTTAACATAAAAGCCCCCGCTGGAATGCCAGGAGGCCAGGAAGCTTGAAGGCTTAGATGATGATATAATTTCTTTTGACCACCTTCAGATCTAACTTGATTTCAATTCCTTGCGCCCTGTGCCTTGCGCCCTGTGCCTTTCTTATTGATCATACTTCGCATAAAGGCTGTTCAGCGTATCAAAGATCTTCTGAGCGTCAATGCCCTTGTCTTTCCGCAGCTTCTCAAGATATTCCTGCTGGATGGGGTCCTGCAGTGCCCTCCACCTGGCAATTTCGTCCCTGTCAATCTCAATCACCTGGAGCCCGTATTTTGCCTTGGCTGACTCGATAGCCTTTAATGCGGCTTCTGTATGATAGGAATCAGCCCACGCCGGTATCTTTGCCGCCTCGTCCTGAAGGATTTTCCGGATATCAGCAGGCAGCCTGCTCCATGAATTCTTATTCACACCGAACCAGAAGGGCATGAAATGAAAGTTCACCGAATGGTAATACTTGACGAGTTCAGCGAGCTTAAAGGAATCCATCATCTCCGGGTCCATAAAACTGCCGTCCATTATCTTTCTCTGGAGGTTTTCATAAACAACGGGCGGCCCGGCTGGAACGGTGGCCATGCCCAGCGCCGCGCATGTCTTCATGCCGTACTCGCTGTTCTGTCCGATCTTCAGGCCTTTTACGTCCTCTAAAGTATAGACAGGCTGGTCCACAGTGGCAAAACCGAGCCCCATCGGAGACGGCGCTGATGCCCAGAAACCAAGCAGCTGGATTTCCGAGAATTCATTGTCAATTTCTTTCTGATAGGTCTTCCACAGGTCCCATGCGACCTGGGCCGGCCTCTTGCATGTAGTGCCGATGTCGCAGATTGTCATCATCTCCATGATCGGAAAGCGGCCCGGGGACACAGCGGTCATGTTGCTCGCCAGGTCGCCTGTGCCGGCGATCAGCGCCTCATAGTTGTCAGTGTCGGTGGTTGACCCGACCAGGACCGTAAACTTGACCCTGCCGCTGCTGGCCCTCTCCACGCTGTCCATCCACTGCTTTACAGTGGCAACCTCCTCCCCGATAATGCCCCTTGATGCCACTGTGTACTTGATTTCATAGGTGCCGCCGGTTGACGGGGATTGCCCGCAGCCGGTAAGACCGGACATGAGAAATGCAATATTAATGAGGATTAAAACAGACATCAATGAATAAAAATGATATTCTTCTGAAGATGCGTTTGAACTTGGATCTACACTAATACCTCTCATAGGCTCTCAACCTCCTGTGATATTAATGAACAAATCTGCAAGGTGAATAGGGTGTGATATTAAATCCTGTATAAAAGTTTTATGCGGGTTGCAAGTTATTTCTTGCACTTGATGGGAAACTGCCGGCAATTTCAATCTTTCTCAGCAATGTCCGGTTAAGATCTTGCATCAGCCTGCACCCTTGTCATGGGAGGTCCATTTTTTTAAAATTAAAATGGATAACATGCAAAGAACTGGCAAAAGGTGGTGTTAAGCGGGCGGGTATATATTGAGATATGTATCGGGATCTCTATCCCTAAAAGCTATTGAGGTCCCTTTCCGCCCGCTGCATAGGCTTTATACCTGGTCCTCAGCAGGCCGCCCATTTTAATTTAAAAAAATCGGGCCTCCCATGACCAAAATGCCTGATTTTTCTCTTTGCAAGTTCTTAACCGGACATTGCTGAATTTTTCTAATGTCTCAGGATATTTCTTTCCCGGACAGCAGGCCTTTCATAATGGCCCTCTTTACCAGGGTTTTTGTTATCTCGACTTTATAGGCGTTCCTGCTGAGCGGCATTGCATTCATGACTGCCGCCTCCGAGGCTGCCTCTGCGTCGATCTCGTTTACAGGCTTTCCAATGATCGCCTGCTCCGCCTCCACGGCGCTGAAGGGAACCGGGGCGACTCCTCCCAGGGTTATCCTTGCGTCAACACAGATCCCGTCCCTTAACGTTATCACCGATGCGACGCTCACCATAGAAAAATCTACGGATCCTCTTTGCGTTAATTTCATAAATTCCTGTCTGCACCCCTCAGGGGGGCAGGAGACTGCAATCTCCGTTACAAGCTCATCCTTCTTCAGGACGTTTCCCAGAGGCCTGTAAAACCCGGCTACAGGCACGGACCGCACTCCGTCCGCTCCCGCAATCCTTATTTCAGCCTTCAATGCCGACAGGGCCACGGCAGTGTCTGAGGGACATACGGCAAAACATGACTTTGCCCCCAGGATCGCATTGTACCGGTTATCGCCCTTTATGGCAAAGCAGGGACCTTTTCCCTTGCGGCGGCAGATCATCCTGCCGCCCAGGTGGTGGGGGTAACGATAATACCAGCAGCGTACGTCCTGACACAGGTTGCCGCCTAAAGTCCCCATCCTGCGTATCTGCGGGGTGGCAACGGCTGCGGCGGCCTCGGCAAGCACTTTATATTTCGCCTTGACCGTTGGAGATTGAGCGATGTCCTCCAGCCTGGCGAGGGCGCCTATCCTGAGTCCTTCGGCATCCTCGCTGATGCGGTCCAGATCAGGGATCGTCTTGATGTTTATGACGGTTTCAGGATAATCGGACAGTATCCTGTCTTTTAATACACCAAGCAGGTCTGTCCCTCCTGACATCAGGCTGGCCTTACCCCTGCTGTTTCCAAGCAATTTGACGGCGTCATCCACACTTGCCGCGTTGACGTGGTTGAAATGTTTCACTGTTCCTCCTCTATAATTTACCCAGGGCCTTAAGTATCCTGTCGGGCGTTGCCGGATATTCCGTTATTCTCCTGCCTGTCGCATTGGAGACCGCCATGAGTACCGCGCTGGGCCCTGGCGCCGTGGTTATTTCTCCGACACCGACCGCCCCGAACCGGTGGCTGGGGAAAGGGGTCTCCAGGATCACATTCTTGATTTCCGGCAGATCGGCAAAGGTGCGCCACTTGTAGTCAATCAGATTGGCGGTAAGCATCCTTCCATTAGAATCATCCAGAACAGTCTCTTCGAATATGGCGCTGTCTATTGCCGCCGACCCGATGCAGCTGTTGAGCTGGTTTTCCAGACAGGGAGGATCGATAATCTGCCCGACATCGGTGGCGTTGACAACCCGGATCAAATCAATCTTGCCGGTTTCAATGTCCACTTCGACCTCTACAAATGACATCAGGATATTGCACAGAGAAAAATCCGGTTCATGGCGTCCGTAACCGAAGATGGTGCGGGTAACGCCCATGGCGGTCCGCCAGGGTATTATCTTCTCCGGTTTATCCTTAATAAATATCATGCCGTCCCTGGTATCCAGAAGTTCAGCCCCGGCATTGAGGAGAGGAGCGGCTAATTCGAAAAGCTTTTGTTTTGCATCCTCTGCCGCCTTTATAACCCCGGCGCCCATCGCGTAGGTGCCCCTGGAGCCAACGCTGCCGAAATCATAAGGACTTACACTCGGGTCCTGCGGTACGATGTAAACATGCTCCGGGGGAATTTGCAGGACCTCGGCGGCCATCTTACAAAGGCTGCTTCTCTGTCCGGTGCCCTGTTCGCATATGGATGTATACAGCATTGCATGATGGGTCGGGTCCAGACGGATAAGTGACTCGGAGACATCTTCACCGGCGTCGGCATTGCCAAGGACGCCAACGCCTATACCTCTTCTTTTAGTTCCATTAATTGAAGTCGGCTTCAGCCAGCCCTGCCACTTTTTATACCAGTCAAATGCCTCCGCCCCTTTGTCCATTGATTTTGTAAAGTCTATTACCTTGGACGTCCACCAGAGCCCATCCCGCCAGATAGTGCTGTCCCCGTATTTCACAAAGTTTTTTCTGAAGAATTCAAACGGGTCGATATCCGCCTTTTGCATAGCATCGGACAGCAGTAAAAACAGTGCGCTGATAAGCTCCTGGCCGCCGAAACCCCTGATCCATCCCGAGGCATTCCGGTTCGTGCATACAACCTTTGACTTCAGGTCCCAGTTCCTGCACCTTACAATCAGTTGCGCCTCACCCAGGCCTACCGCAACCTGTCCCTGGGTAATCAGGGAGTAATAGCCGGTATTCACCAGCCAGTTTCCTGATATCGCCGTAACCGTCCCATCCTTTTTCATGCCCACCTTGCCTTGAATCCGGGAACCCAATCGCAGGGTAAAGGCATTGAGATGCTCCTCCTTGGTTAAACACAGTTTGACTGGCCTTCCGGATGCCTTTGCCAGCATTATAGCCTGCAAAAAAATCGGTGAGGAGTTGCCCTTTGAACCGTAACTGCCCCCGCACTGGCAGGCGGTAACTTTTACATTTACCTTTCTCCCCAGCATATAAAACAAGGTCATCCGGTCGAAATAGGGGCCCTGAGACGATATCCACAGGTGGACGGTATCCGGAGATTCCCATTCGGCAACGGCCCCCGGCGGCTCAGGTGGCAGGGGATTCGGAATATTTTCATATGCGTAGGTCCCTTCGCTTATTACATCGGCCTCCCTGAAACCCGCCTCCGTATCTCCTATGACAATATTCTGCAAGACATTATCACCCATAAAGGGGGCGATCGGGGGCAAAATGTTATCGGGAAACTGGTCATACAGCTGCGGGGCGCCTTTTTCGGTTGCCTTTTCCACATCGTACACGGCCGGCAGAATATCATAATCCACATCGATCAGCTCCAGGGCCTCGCAGGCAATCTCCTCTGTCTCCGCGGCGACCAGCGCCACGGTATCGCCAACGAAACGCACTTTACTATCCAGTACACGCAGATGCAGGGGATTGCCCACTTTCCAGTCCGGCACATCCTTCCATGTCAGCACTGCCTTGACGCCTGCTAACGCCTTTGCTTTAGAAGTATCGATATCCTTGATATTTGCATGGGGGTGCCGGCTTCGCAGCACTTTACCGTAAAGCATGTGCGGTACGCTGATGTCATTGATATATTTCGCCCTGCCGGTGGTGATGTCGCGAGCGTCTTTCCGCGGGGTTGCTTTCCCGATAAATCTATATTCTGCCGACACTTATTTCACCTCACTTTTACGAATCACATCCGATACGGCATCCAAAACATGGTAATGGCTGATGCACCGGCAATAATGCCCGGCGAGAGCATCTTCTATCTCCTGCTTGGATGGGGAAGGGTTTTCATCTAATAATGCTTTTGAACTCATGATTATTCCCGGGGTGCAGAATCCACACTGGAAGGCGGTATGATCGATAAAGGCCTGCTGGATCGGATGCAGCTTCCCGGTTTTAGGGTCTTCCAGCCCCTCTATCGTCGTTACGCTCCTGCGGTCACACTCTATGGTCAATGTCATACACGATAAAACCGGTTTCCCATCCATCAATACCGTGCAAGCCCCGCAGGCCCCATGGTCGCATGATATTTTTGTCCCGGTGTATCCAAGGGTCTCCCTAAGCGTGTAGGCCAGCGTGTGCTCAGGATTGACATCTTTGCCTATCAGGAGTTCATATGGATTCCCATTAACAACAAGATTGATATTGTGCTGCCCGATAGTCCTTCCGGTTGCCGTGGCCCTTTTAACAACCTTCTTTTTAACCGTATCCCCTTTTTTGTTATCTCTCATTGTTACCTCTTAAGGTCAGTAAGTTTTTAATAATTGTTTTGCAATGAGGATCTTTTCTATCTCCTTCGTCCCTTCAAAGATCTCAAATACCTTTGCGTCCCGCCAGTAGTGTTCCACATCATATTTCTTAAGGATGCCGTACCCCCCGTGAAGCTGGATAGCCTCATCCGCCACCTTCACCGCGATCTCACAGGTATACCATTTCGCCATAGCTATAAGAGCGGGATCAATCTCGCCCTTGTCTAACTTTATTGCCGCGCGATATAAAAGACTCCTCCCTGCTTCAAGCAGGGTAGCCATTTCCGCAATCTTTGCCTGGACAATCTGATGTCCGGCGAGGGCGCTCCCGAAGGCCTTCCTCTTCTTTACATGGCGCAGGGCCTTTTCAAAGGCGCCCTGGGCCGTTCCTACGGCAAGGGCGCCTCCTCCGTCCAGGCGGGCGTAGTTAAAAAAGTCCATGAGCTGATAAAAACCCTTCCCTTCCGTCCCCAGCAGGTTCTCCCGGGGAACCCGTACCTCCTTGAAGGCCACTTCTCCGGTATCGGAAAATCTGATGGAGAGTTTTCCGTGCAGCTTATTGGCCTCGTAACCGGGCCTGTTTGTCTCCACTATTATTGTGCTCAACCGGTCGTGCTTCCGCGGTTTTTCCGGATTTGTAACACAGAGGACTATGAGGTAATCCGCATGGTTCGCATTGGTGATAAACATCTTATTCCCTGATATGACATACTCGTCACCATCCTTAATGGCGGTCGTGGAGATTGCCGCCACATCGCTTCCTGCATCCGGTTCCGTGGATGCCATGCCTCCCAGCATCTGTCCTGCGCACACGGGGGGTAGGTATTTCTGTTTCTGCTCCTCTGTCCCGAAAAGCTGTATCAGCTTAGTGCCGAAATAGGCCCCCACCATACTCTGGGCAATACCGCCATCTATGCGTGCAAATTCCTCGATGATGAGACATTGTTCGAAGTTGCCCAGCCCCTGCCCTCCATATTCCTCATCAATAAAAACTCCTATGAATCCAAGCTCAGCAGCCTTTTTCCTCAGCCTGTCATCATACTGTTCTTTCTCATCCAGCTCCCGCGCGACATCCTTGAATTCTTTTTCGGCAAATTCTCGTGCCGCCTTCCTGATATCCCTCTGTTCTTTTGTAAGCTCAAACATCCCGTACCTCCAAATTTCCATTAAAAATCCAACGCAATATCACGGCTTCCCTTTTCCAGTCTTAGTCCGTATTCCTTTCCATTCACTGTAGCTTGATTTTTCACCGTGATTTGTTCCGATTTTCATCGACTTGCCTTTTTTGATATCCGTTTTAGACCCTTAAACAATTGCAGATTACATCGCTTATCATTACTGTCCAAAACAATTTTAAACCATTATATGAAGTCTTTAAGGAAAAAGATTAATATCTCGTCATGCCCGCGAAGGCGGGCATCCAGTGGTTTTTTCTCAACTGCAAACTCTGGATTCCCGCTTTCGCGGGAATGACAGTTCCAGGTTCTCTATTCATATATATAGCGAATAGAGCATTTTTATTTGCTCTCATGAGCAATTGCATCATTGTTTTGGACAAGATTGATCGCTTATATAATATGAAATAAAATAACAGATATGTAAAGCAACTAAACCGATCATGTCCGGTATTTTTCTCCGGCTCCTGACCTCCCGCCTCCGGAGACCTGAAGTTTTTGCATGTTCTGCAGGCAGGGGATGTTTCCCCGTCGAATAAGCTTTAGAAAAACCATGCCGCCAATTGGCGTTGACAGCGATCCTGGCTGCCTATATAAGAGATAACAGGACCGGATATTACCGGCCCTTTAAGGAGATATCATGGAGAACCAGAAAACCCCTGGAGAATACCTGTCCGTTATAAACGAGATGTTCGGGAAGATCCCCTTCAATAAAATACTTGGCCTCAGGGTGGATTCTATAAAGCCTGACTGCGTGAAGACCGTTTTTGAAATGCGCGACGAATTGATGGGAAATTTCAAAAGGAGGATGCTGCATGGAGGGGTTATCTCCTCTGCTATTGATGTTACCGGCGGCCTTGCGGCGGTCATCAGTATCCACGAAAAGATGCCGGGCGAGGCTCTGGAAACTAAGATTGAGAAGTCCTTCAGGATGAGCACAGTCGATCTCCGTGTGGATTTTCTCCGGCCCGGGCTCGGCACGCGGTTTGTTGTGACTGCCTATGTTTTAAGAACGGGCAATAAGATTGCCGTTGCAAGGATGGAGATGCACAACGACAGGAGCGAGCTGATTGCTGTCGGAACGGGCTCGTATTTTTTTGCAAAATAACGTGCCGGCCGGTGCCGCATCTTAATCCTGATCTTATATCTCTTCCTTTTTTCAGCAGAGAAGCTCCCAACAACAGGTTGCATTCCATTTTCACCTTGACACACAATGCCAATCTCCATATAGTTCTTTCCAATAAAAGCAAGGTCTTATCATCTAACAGGATTATTGAATGAAATGAAATCAATCGAAGACCTACAGCTGGATCACCTGGTTGGCATGGAGGTCGGCACCTCCACCATTTTAAAAGAACTCGCGCGTGGGGGTTCGGGGATAGTATTCATTGCCTTTCAACGCACATTAAAACGTCAGATAGCATTAAAAATCCTGCCAAAATCGATTCTCACCCCTGAAACTGCGGAACGCTTCCAGATGGAGGCCGAGGCTGCCGCGATACTTTCGCACCCTAACATCATCCCTGTCTACGAGGTCGGTGAAACCGATGACTTTCTGTTCTTTGCAATGCAGCTGGTGCAGGGCCAATCCCTGTCACAACAGATCAAGGCCGCAAAAAAACATGTCTTGCCCAGCAGACGGCATCTGCCTATCCAGACGACCGTCACGATCATGACCCAGATTCTCGATGCCCTTGGCTATGCCCATCGCCAGGATATTGTTCACAGGGATATCAAGCCGGGCAACATCCTTATGGAGTCCCATTTAAACCGGCCTATAATCCTGGATTTCGGGATAGCCAAGGTCACGCGGGGCCTGTATGATGAATCCACCATGATCCTGGGGACGCCGGTCTATATGCCGCCCGAACAGATCCGTAACGAAACCATTGACGGAAGGGCGGACATCTACGCAAGCGGTGTCATGCTATTTGAAATGCTTGTATCCGATCTTCCCCTTCCCAGAATCGACCCCGTGGAACTGCTGTTCCTGAAATTGAAAAAAGAAGATAAACTCTTTCATAGAAAACCCTCTGAATTGAATCCCATGGTTCATCCCTCCATGGATAAAATCGTTTACAAGGCCATATCCTTTGATCCGGCAAAAAGATATTCGTCCTGCGCGGAATTTCGTGAGGCCCTCTTAGCCTATGAATCCCGCCATTTACGAAAAATAGAATAGTGGAGGCAGTATGCCTGAGACGAAAATCGATACACAGAAGCTGTTTACCTTTGGGCGTGCTTTCATTCTTCTATTTAACCGCTCAACCATGTACGACACGAATCATCCTTACAGCCAGCAGGCCATTGATCAGCTCCTTCCCGTCCTTCAAGCCGTCCTGAAAACCCATTCACCGCTGGTCTTTATCATGAACCAGGAGCAGCTGTTCGTGGAGGAAGAGCCTGTTGATCCGCGGGTCAACATCGGTAAAATGATCGCCTATTTAAAAAAGACTGAAATCCAGTCCATCTCCTTCTATAACGGCATAGACAGAGATGAACTTGCCGCGTTCACGGAAATATTCGCCGCGGCGAAGAAACATCCGAATGCCAATGCCATGAATAAGGCGATGAAGGCCAAAAGGGTCCAGCATGTGAGGCTTAACCATGTTTATTTCAAGAAGGTGTCCGGTGACGAAGAGGTGATTTCACGCGAGGCCCTGAAAAAAATGACGGTCGATGGGGGGGAAGACGGCCAGTCGCACCCTAAAAAGATGTTTATGGACATGGTGCTTGAAAGCATCCTTGCCGAAGAATTCGGGAAGACACTGACTGTCAGGAACCTTATCGATCACCCTGTCGAGGTCTCAAACCGGATGATCGAGGCGGATCTCAGAAGTTATCAGCAGAGCGACGCTGTCGACCGAAGCCATGGCCCGGTCCTTGCGCATCAATTGAATATCATCGAAAGGGAGGTTGATAAAAACCTCGCCGGCCTGGGGGATGCCGACCTGTCATCGCTGGCCGAGTCTGTCTTTGACATGAAAAGGCAGCTGATTAAAGGGATTGAGCTTCAGAAATCCATGGGAATCGCCTATTCCAACGAAGAGGCGCTCCTGGATAAGGCCAATGAAATTGCTGACCGGGTTGTTATCAAGCTCATAAAAGACGAATACAAGTCCGGGAAGATCCCGACCTCGCGCATCGCATGGATACTGAAACGCCTGGTTCCTGAACCAGGCGAGCTCAGGCGGCTTCTGCCGAAAATAAAGAAGGCCCTTCTTGAAGAAGGGATGCCCCTGTCCGATTACCTTAAAATGGTTGAGCAGCTTACCAACGAGTTCCAGGATGAAGAATTATCCAAAATTCTTAAAGAAAGCGCTGAGGCAGTGGGCCTTCACGGCCAGGACCTGATAATGGAAGTTAAAAACAATCCTGTCCAGGCTGCCGAGCTTATCTTTCTGGCGGCCGAGATCAGGAAAGTCGGCGGCGACGAAAACATATTGACGGACCTGCTTGTGGAATATGTCGAAAAAATCGGCTCCAGGTTGACTCTCAATATGGCCAGAGAAAACAATGTGGAAGGCGAACAGCATTTGCGGGAGGTCATGGACAGCATCGAATCTCAAATTCTCGGCCGCCTTAAAAAGATGGACGTAAGGGAGGAAATTCTAAAGAGGATTGAAGACAGGCTCAACAGCCGGTATGATGAATTGTTTGAAAGCATAAAAAACAAATGGAACCGGTCGATGTCGCCGCAGCCCGATGAAAAGGAAAAGGTAGAGGCCCCGGAAAACAGTGTGCTTCAGATATTGGAGCAGAGTGCAGTTGATAACGATGATCTCGCAAACATACTCAGGCTGGTTCGCCAGGAGGTCCAGGCCAAAGGCTTTGGTGAGGATGACTTTAAGACCATACTGGAGGAGGTCAGCAGGCAGTACGAACTCCAGCAGAAACAGAAGACAAGGAAATGGATAAGCGAGGAAACCCTGGACGCGGACGGGCTGGCTTTTTTCCTGGAAAAGGAGATATCGAGGTCCCTGCGCTACGACCTGCCTTTCGCCGCAGTATCTTTTGCAGTTGTATCCGCCAAGCCTAAATCAAAGCCGCCGGAGGGTGCCATCACCCAGGAAATCGTCATAAAGGAGGTGCTTAAACGCTTTGCCTTGAATATAAGGACTTCGGATATGGCGGCAAAACCGGGGAAAAACAGGATCGTCGGACTCTTTCCCATGACCCCGCCGGACGAGTCAAAGATCGCCCTCAAGCGGCATCTCAGGTTCATCAACACGAAACCCTTTGACATCAACGGCATCCAGGTCTCTGTCCAGGTGGCGGGCGTGGTGACCAATTTTAATTCCAAACGAACGCCGGATACTGCAACCTTCCTGGAAATCCTTTCCAATGACCTTTCAGAGATGATTAACAGGATCAAACATATTCACGGCCTCACATAGTCGGGGTTTTCAAATCCCGATCCAGGTGCAATACTTAACATGGACATCCCGGCGGCGATTACAGTGGTGCCTAACTGTCGATAGTATTTTTTATTGATACAGCAGACAACGGTTCTCTTTTTTTAGATGACCTCCCTGACATCCTTTTCAGTTACATCCAGTGTAAATTCAAGTTCCTTTAAAACAATACCAAAGAAGCTGATTTTATCCCGGTAAGTCAGGGTGATTGAAACTGCATTATTCTCATCCTTTTCGATATATAAATTTTCAGGTTCTAAAACGTATCCCCTTTCCTCTATTTTTTCCTGGAACAATTTCTCAATATCAGCAGTACTATGCTTTGTTCCATATATGGCGGCCTCCTCCATATCCGTAGTTATCAGGTATTTGTTCCAATAGGGTAGTATTGCACATCCAATAAGTAATATTAAACCGATTGTTAAGATATAATAAAATATTTTTGTCATAATAGACTCCCTGGCGTGATATATTTATAAAACCTGTAAGGAATTATGCTTTGACTCCACGTATTAGCTCAGATCAAATCTGATAACTATCATCTTGAGGTTGATAAAATCTATTTGTTACATGATGAATTCTATCCGGTTACAGCACCAAGCACCCAAGCCCTTGCAACTTATGTTATCACACTGTCCGGTAGATTCATGACTTGTAATCTACTTTAAAAAGCTGTATCTTTCAAATAAAATCCAAAATAAAGATAAGGCGATTAAGATCAAGGCCAAGAACAGCACCAAGTTTATAGCTGGGAAAGGTCTAAAGGATGCTGCTGTTGAATACAATAATAACAATTTAACAAAGGAGGGTATTATGCGTAAAGTATTATTTTTGACCACATTGCTTGCATTTGTATTAACATCATCAGTCTGGGCAGCCGATATCTCCGGCACATGGACAGTAACGATGAAAAGCCCACAGGGACAAGATGAGTCCTTTGATCTGGCTATCCAGTCTGCGGGCGAGAATCTTACAGTTACCTGCAGCAATCACCCTGTATTACAGACCATGCAAGGGAGCGGCACATTAAAAGGTGATGCAATTAAGATGGATATTAAGTCAACAGGCCAGCAGATGGCTGGGGTTGGACTTAAATTTACAGGAAAAGTAACCGGAAATAATATGGCTGGAACCAGAGAAATTGATACGAGTGGCATGAGCTCTGGTAGTGGTGCAGCCGGCGGCGGCGCTCCGGGTGGTGCAGCCGGCGGCGGCGCTTCGGGTGGTGCAGCCGGCGGCGGCGCTTCGGGTGGTGCTACCGGGGAAATATCCGATGCATGGACAGCAGTGAAGAAATAGTCCTCTATAAATATGTCTTAAGATATTGCTAAGAGATATAGATCATTACTAAGCCCCTATCAAAACTATCGTTCTGGTGGGGGCTGTTTTATTGCTGGCATCTTAAATGTTGTTCACAGTGCCCGGTGCTGGGATGGGTATTTTATGATAATTAGTAAGAATGAATACAACTAGCATGTTTTTCAGGCACATGGTATGATAAATATATAAGTCTGATTGATACATGCGTCCATATAATTATAGATGGAATTTAAAAACTTTCGCATGTAGAACTCTATAAGATTGGAGTCGGTGTAATATTATTGTAATTGCGTAATAATGGGGGGATATCCTGATGGAATACGAAAACATCCTGGAACTGGTAAAAAAAAGAAGAAGCATTAGAAGATTTAAAATCGATCCAATCCCTGTTGATTATATCGACAAAATCATTGAAGTCGCCCGCCACGCTCCTTCTGTTTTCAACATCCAGCCATGGGAGTTTATAGTTGTTAAAGACAAGGATCTAAGAAGTAAAATTGTAGATCTTTTGCCTGCTCCAAATGATTTATCAGACCAGCCTGATTTCAGGATTGCTCCTGTCTACATAATTGAACTGTGTGATCCCAGAACGAAGGCCGGCCTCCCTGAGATCCTAGTCAACAATGAGAACATTAATGAAACATTAGTTTTCTCAAGCCTTGCCAACTCCTTCCTTTACATGATGTTGGCCGCTACCAGCCTGGGTCTCACCTGTCAGCGTGTCTCCCCGGTTGACTCCCCGGATATACAGCCCAGATTAAAGAAACTTGTAGGAATACCGGATTTGTTTAAGGTATATGCCATGCTCGCTTTAGGCTATCCCGCGAAAGAACCGGGCGCCAAGTTACTGAGAGATACGGCAGGGATGGTTCATTATGATTATTGCACGATGGATGAATTCCGGACCGATGAAGATGTCTCGGCATTTGCTAAAAGAACCCATGATTGGTCAGTAGCACAGCACAAACATTAAATTCATTATGAAAGACATTGGTGGATCAGAGCAGATTGAAGAGGCATTGAAAGCTAAAGAAGCCAAATAATAACCATGATTATGGCAGCATTTATCAAAGGAAAGATAATGTATATCAAAAATAAAATTATTGGGATTGGAGGAATAAATGGCCTTTTGCGCAATATGCGGAACTGATCATAGCCCTGATTCTCCTTGCTCTGACCCAGTGGATAAAATGCTGAATGATATAGAAATCGAGAGCGACTCCCAAATGTCCAGAGAGGAATTCAAGGAACTTCAGAAAAGGGTTGATAGATACAGCCTTAAAATATTACTGATAATGATTATTGGGTTCATTCTTTTATTAACGATTGTGATTGTTATCCAACGGTATGTTTGAAAAGACATCGGGGGTCGAAGTTGATTGTTAACAGATTATTATATCAATATTCAATCTGACCCCCATTTTTCTCACACAGCAAATAGAATCAGGTTAAAATATTTAACGTGCCGGGCTTGAAACAGCTCCAACAGACTTAACAAAAACATCAAATTAATAATATTTAAAATCATCTCTAAGGGGTCTCTTTTGGACTTTGTTCTGAATTTTATCATAAAGTATCTTACAACTTCTTTGTAATTATCTTTTGACAATCGGGTACAAAGTATATAATATTAATAAGTTTCCTTGTGAGGGGAAATATATCCATTTAACTTATTAAATGGGTATGCAAAGTATATTCTGCCAGATATACCTGCCAACAATCCATAACGATAACTATTTTCATTTTCTGATTTTACGACAAAATTTACTTTCATCTATGAAAAAACATAAAAGACAGACGCCTGATCGCTAAGATTAGGCTGTCTAAATCTAGCAGTAGGAGGATTGTCAAAATGTTCTTCATCAGCATTTTCAAGAGTGAGAACAGGAGAGCAGATAAAGATCTGAAGAAATCCAATACTAACTCAGATGCTCCTGAAAGGAGAACTTCTGAAGATCGCAGGACCAATAATGACAGGAGAAGCGATATAGGGAGAAGGACGGGTCTGTATTATAGACTTCCAGAGAATCAAAAGGATACATTGGATACAATTATTAATATTCTGGAAAAAAAATTAGAAAAATAGATAATCTTTAGCATCGAACGAAGAAAAAAGACAGGGTATTGCCCTGCCGTTAAAAAGGCAGGGGTTAAATATTTCCGCTTTCATGCGCTCCGCCATTTCGGGGCGTCGCTTCTCGATCAAATGAACGTGCCCATTGGAACAATTCAAAAAATACTTGAGCATGAAAACAGAACAACCACGGAGATCTATTTGCACTCGTTCGGAGAGGTTGAGTGCAAGGCCATGGAGATTTTTAATTTGGTGTTTGACGAAAAAGTCTCACACTTTTCTCACACCAAATAAAAAAGGTCTTTCGCTTAAAACGGCTAAGTCCTTGTATTTACTGGTGCGCCCAGCCTGATTCGAACAGGCGACCTGCGGATTCGTAGTCCGTAACTCTATCCATCTGAGCTATGGGCGCAAGGATTTTGTTCTTATAGCAGAAGCGGTTGGAGTTGACAAGGGCAATTTTAGAATTCATTAGCGGGTTGTCGGTTGAGGGTTGGATGTTGTTATGTTGCTTTTAAAGCCCCACCACCTGACCTCCCCCTGTTCCCCCTCCAAAGGGGGACAAAAATAGGCATCCCCTCCAGCTGGGGACAAGTATAGAGAACTCTGCAGCGAGACACAAAGGCAGACCCCCCCTCCACAGGGGCACAATTACAACTAGATTTTGGTCTCTATTTGCCCCCCATCCTGGCCTTCCCCCACAGGGAGGGAAGGTAGTTTTTAGATTAAATCCTGCTTTACTCTGTCCCGGCAAATTTGTAATAATAGCTGCCATGCCTACACAACGCCAGAATATCATGGATATGCTGTCCAAGGGGACAGTTACGCTTCAGGAGTTGTCCGTTGAACTACACATGTCCGTTAAGGAGATCCTTGTCCACCTTCCCCACATTCAGAAGAGCGTAAGACCTCCCGCCAGATTTATCATTGAACCCGCCCTATGCCTGAACTGCGGCTATGTATTCAAAGACAGGACAAAGCTGCATTCCCCGGGCAAGTGCCCCAGATGCAGGGAGAGCCATGTACAGGAGCCGGGATACCGGATAGAATAAGACGACAGATGACGGACAACAGAGGCTGGTAAAGGCAGAAGGTAAGAGGTTAAGAGGTTAAGAAGATGAGCATTTGGCAAGGCTGGTAAAGGCAGAAGGTAAGAGGTTAAGAGGTTAAGAAGATGAGCATTTGGCAAGGCTGGTAAAGGCAGAAGTTGAGAAGATAAGAAGATGAGACGTACGGTATTTCAATAATCCCAGGGTTCTTATTTTTTTTCCTTGTTGCGGCTTTTAACGATATCTATAAAGGAGGTGAGGGCTGATGTTGTCCCGAACTCATCCTGATACAGCTTCTCACTCCAGATGGTAAGGCCCAGCTTGAATATGTAATTGATAAGTTCATCGGCATTTTCGGCCCCCTGGTATCTGAGGGACTGCATCAGAAGGTCATCAGGCACCTTTATGGGATATACCGATGTTTGGGCATCCCTTTCCGACTTGAGATATTCCTGGATGCTCTTGAGTATCCTGAGGTTTGAATATTTTTTGTTGTATTCCGAGTCGTCCATTTGCCCACCTTCCGCATATAGTATAGGCCCAAATATCCTTCGAGTCAAAATAAAGATTAGCCTGTATGACAAGCCAGAAAGTATAGGATAAATCTCATAATTATTCACCTCCCCCTTCCCCCTCCATAGGGGGACAACCAATTTTTCATTGGTAAGGCTCCTTCATACCCCCGGTCAACCCCTGGACATGTCGGCAACATCCAAATTTTCTACTCGATATACTTTTTGATCCGAAGCCCCTCTTCACCTGCGCTGATCCGGACAGCGCCGCTTTCATCAATCCGTATAATCCCGCTTCCTGCGTCTCTTAATCTCTGGATGGTTTGATCATGGGGAAACTTGAATGAGTTGCCTTTCCCGCAGGAGATCACCGATATCTCCGGACTTACCGCTTCGAGAAAAGGCTCCGTACTTGATGACTTGCTTCCATGGTGAGGCACAAGGAGCACATCGCTTTTCAGCCTCTCTCCGGCCCTGGCAACAACTGAGGCCTCGGCCTGTTTCTCGATATCCCCTGGAAACAGGAATGACTTTCCCCTGTAGCTGATCTTTAACACCAGCGAATTATTGTTTGACCCGCTGTCATCTCTTGATACCGAGGACAATCCTGATTTCTCTTCGACCGCAGGATGTAACAACTCGATCTTTACACCCGATGTCTCTCTTCCTCCTGATAATTCAGCAGGACCAACCACCCTGGCGCCATTCTTATTAATGGTACTCATGAGCTCAAGAAACTCCGGGGTCTCCACGTCCTGGCCGTTATACCAGAACTCCCTTGGATTGAAATGTCCGGCTATGAAATTCAGCCCGTTTAAATGGTCGGGATGGGGGTGTGTCAGGACGATATAATCTATGCGGTGTATCTTTGAACGGAACAGAAAAGGCGCCACGACCATCCGGCCCGTGTCAAAGGAGCTGCCGAGGAACCCCCCTCCGTCGATCAGCATCCTTTCCCTGCCCGGCAGCTGAACCAGGGCCGAACTCCCCTGCCCCACATCAATAAAGGTCACGCGAAGGTCGCGGTTCAGGCGGGTTTCATATACCCACCAGGACAGATCTATCGCGCTGATTATGATTGCCAGTACCAAACCCGTCTTTGCCCATCTGCACCTTTTAAACGCAAAAATGGAAAAAAAGATTATCAGGTAGCATAATACTATTTCAAAGGGTGTGGGTGTTACAGACCAGAAGGCCGCCCAAGAAAAACCGGACCAGTATTGGATAATGTTCATCATGACATCCAGGCCAAGGGAGCCGGCCTTCAGTGTCAAGGAGGCCATCGTGTATGAAACAGGCAGAAGGACCACCGAAAGCAGCCCGACCGGAAGTATCCAGAGGCCGAGCACAGGCTCGACAATCAGGTTGATCGGGACTGCGATGGCAGAGACCCGGTAGAAATAATATGTTGTCGCAGGCAGAAGAAATATCACCGCCGAAAGGGTTATTATAAGCAGGCTTGAGAAGTATATATAGATGCGCGGCAGCACGCCTCCCCTTGCGGTGTCCCCGAACCTCTCCTTTGCCAGACGGTATATCTCCGGCGACAGCCAGAATATCCCTATGACGGCTATGAAAGAAAGCTGAAAGGAGATATTAAAAAGATCGTTGGGATCCAGCGCCAGGACAATGACGGCCGCGAGCGCCAGGGTGGACCAGGGGTCCTTTTCCCTGCCGATCACCATGGAAAGCAGGTAGGTGATCGCCATTATCATCGCCCTTTTGGCGGACACCTGAAAGCCGGCAATGAAGGTATAGCCATACACGCAGATGCACGTGACGACAGCCGCCAGCTTGCGGATGTCCATCCTCAGCATCAGGCTGTAGGACCGGGAGAAGAGAAATCTGAAAAGTGCGAAGCATACTGCCGCAACAAGCCCGACGTGCATGCCCGACACGGAGAGCACATGGCCAAGGCCCGTTATGTTGAAGGGTTCCCTGAGATCATTGTCTATACCCTGCATCTCACCGAGTATAAGCGCCCTGTAAACCGCCCCGTTTCTCTCCGACAGATTATCGTTGATGAATCTTCTTATCGGCGCCCTGGCAGACTCCATGGCCTTCATCAACAGACCGGAGTCCCCCCTGCCCATGGGCACGATATACCTGCCGTCCGATACGGACGCCCGGCAGGAATATCCTCTCAGGCGCATAATCCCTTCGTATTCATATCTTCCGGGATTGTTGAAATTCTGAAAAGGCCTTAGTGTGGCAGGAAACCTGATGCGCCGGCCCGGCTCAAGATCAACGATATTCTTATATACCGTTACGGATACCTTTTCTCTAATGGGTATGATATCCTGATCAACAAAGGCTGTTTCTACGGACAGATCAAACCTTGCCCTCTCCTGATTAACCGTCTCCGTGCTCAGTACAGTCCCCTCAAGGACGATACCTTTTTTGCCTTCCGTAAGCTCCAGCAGAACGGGAGGATTCATGGATGTGTGAATGACAAAGGATGCACCGATGAAAAAAAACATCAGCAACAGGCATATGAGCCTGAAATAGCTTCGCCGCAGGATAAAGGACAGGATGAAAATTGCGGCCGTGAGAATGATCAGCGGAAAATATATGTGTTGATTAAAGGATAAGAGTGCACGGCCTGCCACAATTCCGGAAATAAAAAAGAAAAGGACCGGAACCAGCGGGCGTTTGACTACCTCAAGCTTCTTCTCTCCTGATGTTAGCCCCGAGGGCACGGAATTTCTCCTCCAATGCCTCATATCCCCTGTCAAGATGATAGATGCGGTTTACTTCCGTCTTGCCGTCAATCGCCACCAGGCCGGCAAGGATAAGGGACGCGCTGGCCCGAAGATCTGTGGCCATGACAGGAGCAGCCAGAAGGTTGGCCCTGCCGCGGACAAGTGCCTGATTGCCGTTGATTGTGATATCAGCCCCCATTCTTTCCAGTTCGCTTACATGAATGAATCTGTTTTCGAATATGGTCTCTTCGATCATGCTTGCACCGTTTGCGACACACATAAGCGTCATAAACTGCGCCTGGAGATCGGTGGGGAAGCCTGGAAATGGCATCGTGGTTATATCAACGCTGTTTATTGTTTCTGGGCCTTTAATGTAGAAAATATCCTCCCCGGACTCTATCTCGGCCCCGACAGCCCGAAGCTTTTCAATGACCGCATAGAGATGGTCGGGACGGCAGTTCTGTATGGTTATATCTCCATGCGTCATGGCGGAGGCTATCATGAAAGTGCCGGCCTCGATCCTGTCAGGTATTATGGTATGCACGGCCGGTTTCAGTTCTTTTACCCCTTCAATAATGATCGTGTCCGTACCATCTCCCTTTATCTCTGCGCCCATCTTCCGCAGCATATCGGCCAGGTCGATGATCTCCGGCTCCTTTGCCGCATTATTGAGGACGCTTCTACCGTCCGCCGTAACCGCCGCCATCATTATGTTCTCCGTGCCGGTTACGGTCGGTGTGTCAAAAAATATGTTCGCGCCCTTGAGCCGTTTTACCTCCGCGCTGATATATCCGTGTTCCAGTCGCATATCCACGCCCATTGCAGACAGCGCTTTGAGATGCAGGTTAACAGGCCTTGCCCCTATGGCGCATCCGCCCGGAAGTGATATCCTGGCCTTGCCTAACCGGGCAAGAAGCGGGCCCAGCAGCAATATGGATGCCCTCATGGTCTTAACCAGGTCATAGGAGGCCTCATACTCAAAGATATTCTCAGTGTTGACTGAGAGCGATCTGTCGTCATTATCATGAAAGGCCGCTCCCATGCTGGACATTATGTTTTTTATTGTAATGATATCCCTGAGGGCCGGAATCTGGTGGATCTTATGCCAGCCGCCGGTCAGGATGCACGCCGCGATTGCAGGCAGTGCCGCATTTTTAGCGCCGCTTACCCTGACGGTGCCCCTGAGGGAGTTGCCGCCTTCAATAACTATCTTCTTCATTATATAAACTCAGTTTGTGGTTTTTTCGGAATCTATTCTATATAAAAAGCAGTATTTAATTTGATGAAATATTATATGCAGCACTTCATGCATTATTAATAAATAAAATGCGCAATTATTTGCTACGCTGTGGGCAGTAAACCTGGAGATACCAATGAATCGGGATTTATGCCGTCATGGTATTCGATTCAATGCCCGGCGAGTTATCCCGGTTTCCCTTGACCTTTGTATTTAAATAATTAATGTGAGTTTATTATAGAAGATGACATGAGTCAACCGATTTGAATCCAGGGAGATCATTTGATGACGAGCCCCGCTGAAACAAGATTTGTAGCGGATGTGATGTTAGGGCGCCTTGCCAAATGGCTGAGGGTAATGGGTTGTGACACCCATTACCGGCCATTCTACAAGTCGGGAATGATTGACGTATTTATCCGTGAAGGACGTCTGTTATTGTCAAGGGACAGACGTACTATAGAAAAATACAGCCCCTCCCTGTTTATCGGGACGGATCACGTCCGCACACAACTCCAGGAAATAATCAGAAAAGGTTTTCTTCCGACGGATAATTCACGATGGTTCACCAGATGCCTGGTATGCAACACCCTTTTGAAAAGGGTACCCCTTGAAGAAGCAAAAGCCCTCATACCGGAATACACCTATTCCCAGATTAATTCCGGCATACACCTCTGCCCTTCCTGCGGGCGATATTTCTGGCCCGGCAGTCATAAAGCCAGGATGATAGATCAGATAGCTGCATGGAACCTGAGCGGTATTGACTCATGATCCGGGCTTCTTAATCCCCAGCAACGGTTATATGATTTTTAAAAACACATAACCATGCTTCAATCCTGGAGCCATCAGGATCCACATAATTTTTATTTAAAGAGAAAAAGCTTACTTTCCCTTCTTTGCTGCTTTCTTTGCTTTCTTCGGGGCAGCCTTTTTCTTGGCAGCGGCTTTCTTTTTCGGTTTGGCAACCTTGGCCTTCTTTACATCCGCTTCCAGCTTCTTGATGTTGGCTTTGGTAGATGCAATCTCTTTGTTCAGTTTTGCCAATTTTTTCTTCGCCTGTCCCATCCTGTATTTAATTTGATTAGCAGTAGCCATAGTATCTCCTTTCGGTTGAGTTAATATTAAAAACTTTTGTATTTGGAAATATATAAGATAAATTATTAAAAGTCAAGTGAATATAATCGTTCCATGAAAGAGTAATTGAAAACAACGATGAGTATTCTACTATAGACAGCCGAAACAAGTATCATGCATAAGCAAATATAACAATGCTAGAAAAATAAATACCGACGCGAGTTTCATGAATATGGGTTTCTTATATAATATATTGCAGCCATAATAGTGTTGTATTGAAAAGCTCAGATAGTATTGATATAATTTAATACATATGAGTTCCATAATGCATTACAATCACTAATGACAAGTCTGATTGAAAAATGAGGTTAAGATTTTCCGGATAAAAGAGGATGACCGTAAATATCGGGCGGGATCATTTTTTACAATGGATTTAGACTGCAATGCGTACAATTCAAATTCATTTCGCCAGCATTCATATAACTGCATCCTTTTAACAGTAAGGCGCATAAAACTTTTTGTAAAATCCATTCTAATGAAAGGAGGTGAACCGGTTCTCGCAGGGTGTTGTCATTATCAACCTTTTTAAACAAGGAGGCATGAAATGCCAGGAAGCACTTACAAAATTATTGAGTTGGTAGGGACAAGCGATAAATCATGGGAAGATGCCGCATCAGTCGCCATAAAAACCGCGGGGAAAAGCCTTAAAGATCTCAGGATAGCAGAGGTCACAAAACTTGACGTAACGGTTGAAGACGGGGTAATTAAAACATACAGGGCAAGATTGAGTCTTTCATTCAAATATCAGAAGTAATTCCATCAATCCGGAGGGGGTCTTGAGGCATTATCATTAAATCCTCAAGGCCCTCTTTTATTTCATTTGACCGTTTCTTTCCTGAGTATGACCAGACTTCGGCCGCCCTTCATGCCGGGCAGCTGATAGGGGACAAGTTGATCCACGGACAGGTTATAATCCGGCATCATGAGCCTGCTGTTTTCCAGGTCCTCCTCAACCCTGCTGCCTGCGAAGTATACAAGCCGCCCTCCCCCATCAAGAAGGCCGGCGCACCATTTGATAATCTGATTCAGGCCTGCCATGGCGCGGGAGGTTACCACATCAAACCCGCCGGGGCCGAGCTCTTCTTTTATTGATTCTATCCTTCCGTTCATGACCTCAATGCTGTCCAGCTTTAACAGACGAATTACCTGCTTCAGGAAACTGACCTTTTTTGAATTGGCCTCAACCAGGCGGAGACTCAGGTCCGGGACAGCCAGCTTTATCAAGACTGCCGGGAATCCCGCACCCGAGCCCGCATCAAGCATCCTGCCCATGGGAGGGATATGCGGAACGGCAATAAGCGAATCCAGGAAGAGCTCTACGATCATCCTTCCCGGTTCGGTAATCCCCGTGAGATTCATCCTGGAATTCCACTCGATCAATTCCTTAAGATAGACTTCGATAAGATCAAGATGCTTTTGGGATAATTTTATCCCGCAATCCATAGCCTTTTCATGCAGGAAGGCAATATCGATATTATCGTATCTCAGATGACCACCGTCCTTGTTATTATTTCCACAGCCTTATCCGGATCATCAACCAGTTGAAATATGTCCATATCTGATTCTGAGATGGTCTTGTCCTTAACCATAGTTCCCTTCATCCAGGATATAAGCCCTTTCCAGTATGCCGAATCCATCAGAATAACCGGGAACGGCCTTATCTTTTTAGTCTGTATCAGTGTGATTGCTTCAAAAAACTCATCAAGTGTCCCGAATCCTCCGGGCATGACGACATAGGCCACGGCATATTTTACAAACATGACCCTTCTAATGAAAAAATATCTGAAGTCAAGTCTGACATTGGCATAACAGTTGGGCTTTTGTTCAAACGGCAGCTCGATATTAAGGCCTATCGATTTACCGCCTGCCTCCGCGGCCCCTTTATTGGCGGCCTCCATGATCCCCGGCCCGCCCCCTGAAATAATGTTAAAGCCTTTTTTCACCAGCGCAGAAGCTATTTTTTCAGTCATTTTGTATGCAGGGCTCTTCGGCTGGGCTCGGGCTGACCCGAAGATTGAAACAGCCGGAGATACATTTGCCATAGCCTCAAATCCATCTACAAATTCAGAAAGCACTCGAAACAGCCTCCATGAATCCTGCACCTTCAATTCATCTATCAGATATTTATTTTCGTTCATCTCAGGTCTCCTCATAATCTGCCGAAAAAAATTGATTTTTAAGAGTTTTTTGTTTAGCGTATAAATTTGAAGACAATGGATCATAGATATAAGAATCCTGACTGTCAAGAAAAGACAGAATTCCAACAACCACAAAAACTTGCTGCCGGTAAAAAATGACAATAGATCTCAACTTGGTTACAAAAGAAAATTTCCTTATAAATCTGGACACTGAGAAGAAACCATGGCATTCCGAATATCTCATAATGTACTCAAGCTGGTTTAACGGTTATGTCACGGACCCTGACCTGATGCTTATCCCCTGTGATGACCATCTGGTCCACAGGGGCGATGGAGTATTTGACGTAATGCGCTGTGTTAACGGAAAGATATACCAGATGGAGGCGCACCTTCAGAGGCTTGAGCGATCCGCAAAGGCTGTTTCCATGGATTTTCCTCCAGGGCATGAAAATATAAGGGAGATCATAAAAAGCCTTATCATAAAAGGTGGAGAAAAAAACTGCGTCATAAGGATAATCATCTCAAGGGGACCCGGCGGGTTTTCCACCAACCCCTATGAGTGCCCCTCAAGCCAGTTATATATAAACATTATACGCCACCACAGGCCGCCGGAAACCGATTACGCTGAAGGCGTCTGTGCGATCACAAGCAGGGTCCCCGTAAAACATCCCTTCTTTGCCGTAATTAAATCATGCAATTATTTGCCCAATGTCCTCATGAAAATGGAGGCAGTGAAGGCGGGCTGCAAATACTCGGTCAACCTGGATGAGGAGGGCTTTATCGGAGAGGGTTCCACGGAAAACATCTGCATTGTGTCTGAAGACGGCTATCTCAGGATACCCGAATTTGAGAATACCCTTGCAGGGACTACCGCCCGCAGGGTGTTTCAACTGGCCCTGGCCCTGGAGCATGAGCAAACCATAAAGGGGGTGCAGTTTGCCAAGATATCTCAGGAAGATGTCTACCATTCATCCGAGGTGATGATGATGGGCACATCCATTAACCTGGTCCCCGTCGTGCGCTTTGACGGAAAGGTCATAGGTAAAGGCGTTCCCGGGCCGGTCCATTCCAGGCTGTCGGACCTCCTGTGGAAAGACATGACGGGGAATAAAGAACTGCTGACTGATGTCGGGTTGTAATCGGCCTCAAGGCATAGAATATATGCCTGTTTCATGTTGATGATATATATGGACAAATTGTTAATAAATCTGCTAATATGAATTATTATTAAACAGGGATTTACAACAGATGATCGCATTTGATCTGCAGTGCTCCAAGGGGCATATATTCGAGGGATGGTTTGAAAACCTGGAGTCCTATGAAAACCAGAACTCCGGGAAGATGGTGAGCTGCCCCCATTGCAATGACACCAAAATCAGAAAATTGCTTTCCCCGGTGACCGCTATCAAGTCCTCCCCGGCTCCCGCATCTTTGCCTGAGGCTGAAAAAATCAATTACAAAAAACTGGCAAAGGAGATGGTCAATTACATCAACAGAGAGTTTGAGGATCTTGGCTCTGACTTTGCCAAAGAGGCCCTGAAGATACATTACGGCGTCTCAAAAGAGAGAAACATCAGGGGATCGGCAACAGAAAACGAGGAGACCCTCCTCAAGCAGGAAGGCGTACAGTTTTTCAAGATTCCGGTTGTAAAGAAGGATGACGAAAAGAAGAATTGATATGTAATGCAGGATGCAGAATGAAGCCCGTCCGATCTGATTTTTTCCGGCAGCCTGATCCGGTGTTAGACGCTGCTCCGCGCCGGCCGGCCTTATTTAACGGCGACTGGATCGGATTTAAGTTACACGCAACAATTTAATGCTTAAATAATTGACTTATATCTTTTTATTATGTAGATAGTGTCCATTAAAAGACACTTAATCTTTCCGGCTTTAGCATAGGAGTTTTAACCGCCAGGCCGGAAAGGTCTATCAGGCAGATTCCGAAGCCTTTTCCACACGTTATTTATATTGACCATACTTGATTTTCCTGCAGACATCGGGCTGTTGGACTGAGATCCGGCGTGCGGGAATGAATTTGATTTCATTATCTGATAATGCGGGCCTCCGGGTGGTTTTATTTTAATCACACGGCTGAAGAAAACCTGCACTATATCTCCTTCTACATGTTGACGGGGCTGTTTACATGAGCAAGAAATGGAAGATAATTACTGTCATATCGATCAGCCTGATTATCATCCTGTTATTTTTCAGCATTTATATAACCGTTGAGGAAAAGATACCGGGCAACGCGGTTGTGGTTATCACACCTGAGGACAAATTATATCACTCTATTCATTTTGATCTTATCTGTGTTGACGGTAAAACGGCTCAGACAATGACCCTCTCCGAAGCCCTTTCAGAAGGATATCAGCCCCATGACTATGATGTTGAGCTCGGTTATTTCAGGGGCAACAGGAGATTCCTTTTTCATCATATACTCTCCAGGCTTGGGATGAATGTCAACAGCCGGTGGGACAGGGACGGCAACTGGTTATGGTAGTAATTTTTTAATATTTATTTATCCTTTCTTCTCTTTATTCGCCCGCTATTTTACTTTTTTTCATAATCATCAGCAGGTCAGTATTTATGGACTTTAAATCATTCGGTTTCTCAGATGCCGGAAAGATAAATAAAAATAACGAAGACAGTTTTCTCTGCAATAATGACGAGGGGCTTTTTCTTGTCGCGGACGGCATGGGAGGTCATGCCTCGGGCGAAGCCGCCAGCAGCCTGGCTATAAAGACCATCAATGAATTTATTGCCTCATCGCGCGTTCAAAAAATACACTGGCCTGTGCAATGCAGGGAAAACCTCAGTCTTGAGACAAACAGGCTACTGGCCGGAACTTATTTAAGCCATCTCAGGATCAGGGAGGCAGGCCGTTCGGATCCCTCTATGAAAGGCATGGGCACAACAGTCTCCGGCGCTGTAATTGATGGTGAATATCTTGCCGTGGTAAATGTCGGGGACAGCCGTTTATACAGGATAAGGGGCAGGGAAATCAGACAGATTACAACAGACCACAGCCTGGCCATGGAACACGCCAGGAGCGGCATTATTTCCGAAGAAGAGGCAGGGGAGCATCCTCTCAGGCATATCCTGACCAGGGCATTGGGGCATATTAACGCAAGTTCTAAAATAGATGTATTCAAATCCGAGATAATGCCGAAGGACATGTACCTTATCTGCTCCGACGGCCTGTACAACATGGTCAGCGATGATAAGATGCTTAAGATCATTGAATCCGTGCAGGATAAGTCCCTTTACAAGATCGGCCTTTCCCTGGTCCTGGATGCTAATCTGGCCGGAGGCACGGACAACATAACCGTTGTACTGGTGTCATTCCAGTAATTATTAACCCGCATAAAATGAATTAACCGGAACAAAGGAAATCTTATATGCCCAGCATCCATGTAATTGCAAATGACGGCAGGATTTTTGATTACCCGATCCTTAAGGATGAGATTACAATAGGACGTGGAAAGGAAAACGACATCGTTCTTAAGGACAGCACGATATCACGCAACCATGCCAGGATAACAAAGTCGAAGAAGGATTACTTTCTCGTCGACCTGGGGAGCTACAACGGAACAAAGGTAAACGGCAAAACCATACAGAATGTCCTTCTGAAGCAGGATGACCAGATAAAGATCGGCGTCACCAGGCTCATATTTAATTTAAAAAACGACCTGGCAGATCACTATGAAGGCTCTGATGCAATTATATTTGATACCGATGAAGGCCCGGAAGATTTAAGGATTATTAAAAGCAATCCTTTAGGCACATACAGGCAGTCGGAAGAGCTTCTTATTGAAGGCTTAACCGGCAATCATGCTCCGGTCTCGCACGCGGATTTCAGAAAGAGGGATATTACAAAGGAAGGCGTGTCCAAGCTTGAGAGAAGCAACAAGGTCCTTTTTGTGCTTTTCGAGATCAGCAGGCAGCTTAATTCCATAGGGGACTTCAACGAGCTCCTCAACAAAATAATGGACCTGATTTTTATGATCATCGATGCTGATTACGGTTTCCTGATATTGACCGGGGAAAAAGGCAAGGATGAGCTTATCCCGGTTGTTGTGAAGGTAAAAAATAAAAAGATAAAGGACAAGGGTGAGCTCAAGGCCAGCAGGACCATTGTCAACAAGGTAATAAAGGACAAGGTTTCTCTCCTGACGTCAAACGCAATGACGGATTCCAGACTGGATCACGGAAAAAGCCTGTTCCTGCAGCAGATCAGATCGGCCATGTGCGTCCCGCTGTGGAAAAAAGACACCATTATCGGTGTGATACAGCTGGGAAGCATAAGGATGGACAACCATTTCGACCAGGATGACCTCCAGCTCCTTCAGACGATAAGCAGCCAGATGGCCCTGATCATAGAGCAGGCAAGCCTTAACGAACAGATCCGGGAAGAGGAGATGATGAGAAGCAGGCTGGAAAGATTTCATTCCCCCCAGGTGATCGAGATGATCCTCAAGGGAGGACAGGAGACAAAAGACAACATCATGGATCCCAAGGACCTGACGGCTACCATACTTTTCGCCGATATTATCGGGTTCACCCATCTCTCGGAAAAGATGCCCCCCAGGGAGATAAACATGATCCTCAACCGGTTTTTTTCCCGCATGACCGACATCATATTTGAGTTTGACGGGACCCTTGATAAATATATAGGCGACGCACTTATGGCGGTATTCGGCGCGCCCATGGAAAAGGAGGGCGATGCGGAGAGGGCAATCCAGGCGGCCCTGAAAATGAGGAGAGAGCTGGCGACCATAATGGACGCAACTGCACCCGAACATCGTTTTGATGTCAGAATCGGCATTAATACCGGCCGTGTAGTTGCCGGCAATATCGGATCACCCAGAAGGATGGATTACACCGTAATCGGAGATCCGGTAAACCTTGCCCAAAGGCTGGAATCCATAGCCGAACCCAACCAGATCCTTATCGGCCAGGAGACATACAATCACGTCAAGGGAAAGTTCAAGATTGAAAAGATCGGGGAAAAACGCGTTAAAGGCAAGACAAAAGAGATCATGACCTATGAAGTCCTGAGCTGAATGGCTTCTATTCCTTCACATTCTTATCCTTCTTCCGTATGAATGTGGCTATATTCTTCTTCAGCAGATCATGCTCCTCAGACAGGGCCTTGAGCTTTTCATTGCTTTCCGCGGCATACAGGCTCAGCTTTTTTAGCTTTAACCTGATCTCGGTTATATCGGTATTGACGATGATGCACTCAACTCCGTTATTCTCAGCGCTTTGCGAAGGAAAGACCCTGGCAAGGACATACACCGGCCTTCCGTCGTTGGCCGCATATTTCCATTGCCTGTTTGAAAAGGATTCGCCCTTGAGAACCCTGATAAGCGTATCCTTGAAGAGCGGCCTGTAATTTTTTGCAACAAAGGTCAAGGGATTTTTCCCGATCATTTCCGATGCATTAAAACCGAAGGCGTCCTCGCATGCCTTGTTCCACATATCGATCTTCCCTCCGGAGTCGATCCTGAAGACAGGCTGCTGGAATGACTCATCCAGGTATTCAGGCATGCCGCCTTCGATCGGTATCTTTCTGACCTCCTGAATGGTCTGAATAGCGCCCCTCAATATACCGTTGTTGTCCATTATGGGCGCCGCGGTGACAATGGCCCTCTTTCCCTCCTTCAGTTTCGGCAGCAATGTATCCATTTCAAACCATCCGGAGTCTATATCGGAGACAAGGGAATCTCCAAAGATCTTGCCGATTGAATTGATATCGTCAATTACGATATCAGCTATGCTGGACTGGTCCTTTGTGAAAAAGCCTTCCCATACCCTCTTCCCCAGGATCTGTTCCGGATAAATCCCGGACAGATCCTGACAGGCCCGGTTCCACTGGATTACGCGATGGCTTTTATCAAGGACAAAGGTGGGCAGCGGATACCTGTCAAAGATATCATCCATATACCTCTTGGATTCTCTCAGTGTCTGTGATTTTTCCTGTTCCCTTATCAGTGCCTCGCTCTTCTCCTTTTCAAACAGAAAGGCGAAAAGGAGTATGACAAGGATGCACACCATGTATACGCCCATGTAATATGTGGTCATTATATCCACGGGCAGGAGATTCGGGAACTGGTGGCCGGAACGGAACATGTACATCAGGATGCCCGTCTGGACGAAAATTACTGTTGCCCATATGGTGCCTGACAGATAGCCGTTAAGGAAAATAGCCAGGAGCATAAGCCCGGCGTTCAGGAGCCAGGATGGATTAATAACCCCTTCGTATGTTATCGCCCCTGTATTCCATGATACTATGGATATTGTGGCCCAGAGAACAAAAACCGCATAGTTGCCGACAAGGACGATATTTTTTGTTGTCCTGAGCAGGACAACCCCTCCCAGCATCAGAAAACCAGCGATGATAACCGTGTAAAAAAGAAGAAAGGCGCCTATGGAAAAATAAAACAGCCCGAGGAACAGGGTAAGAACAAAAAAGATCACCTGGGATATATTCAGGACCCTGACCCTGCGGATTAAATCAGGGTCTGTGAGGGTAAGGCCGCTTGTGACGAAATTTTTTATTATAGATTCAAGATTCATATTATGAATTAGAATTTGATACAGTTATCCTTCATAAAAGGGAGCACTAGTCATAAAGCTCTGTTATTTCACCTTTTTTGTTAATAGTATAAATAGCAAGAGATGCGCCCTTGAAAATCTCAAAACCGGCCGGAGTTGTTATATGCAGCGAAAAACTTTCATTTCCAGGCTCGTTGTCGGGCATAAATGAGTACTCAAGAGTGTGACCCGCCGGTATCATGACATTCAGATTGCCTGCTACCTTCAGGAGATTTTCACTGTCTGACGGCTCATCATTAAATATTACAAAGGAAACATTGTCGTCAGGATAAAATTTATTATGCTCCATATAGTAAACAATCTGGGCGTCCAGAATCTGCCTTGCCATAATTTTTGCCTCGGTCCCGCGGGTCCTCATCTGCCATATGCGATAGACAGGAACCGAGGTGGCGGCGAGTATGCCGAGTATGGCTATGACTACTATTATCTCCACCAGGGTAAACCCGCTTTGCCGCCTTATCATCATACCCCCCCCTCTATCCTTGCCTCATACCTGATTCCCTTCGGGGAAATTATGATGTTCATCTCTCCCTGTTTTGGATTAGCGAGTGATAACTGATAGCCTGTCTGTGGATCTTTGATGTAATTGAACCGGTTTAACTGAATAATATCATCATCGCTCAAGCGCAGGTATCTGGGGACCAGGTCTGTCAATTTTTCAGGGTATTTATTTCCTTCATAGTGGGCATACCTCTTTATGCTGCTGTCAACCATGAACAGGAACGCCCTCTCCTGGTTCGCAAAATCGATCTTCTGTCCGGGCGCCTTCTGCCCGCCGAATATAATGACACCCCACATGACGGCAATAAGCACGGAGCTGACTATCAGGAAATACTGGAAAGGCCCCCAGGGGTCCCTTTTTTTTGTGAGTTTTTTCTCCCCTGCCTTTGTCCGTTTATCGGCAATAGATGAGCCCACCACGGAGACGGTCTGTAGCATGGCACACTGGAAGCAGTAATACTGGCCCGGTGCAGGCTCTTCAATGCACTCTTCGCATATGGGTATTCCGCAGCTTGCACAGAATTGCACGGCTTCCTTTTTGGGGTGGTTTTTACACTTCATCAAACTGCCTCAATTGAAAAATATTTCAGCAACTTATTAATAAATTTCAGGTTTAAAATAATTTCAGCGGGACAAATAGTCAAGAGATAATATAATGCCGTTATTTTGGTTTAAGCTCGTTCCTGCAATATGGGCAGACCAGCCAGTCAGGCTGCGCTATCCTGCCGCATGTATTGCATGAGGGAACCAGCGGTTTTTTACAGAACGGGCAATCCCTGAAGTCCAGGCTGACTCCCTTTCCGCAGGAGGGGCATATGGTTGTAAGCTCCTCTTTCTGCTGCACTGCCTTGAGCACCTCCTCCAGGGTCGTGATGCCCATCTCAACCTTCTTCAGTCCGCTGACGCCGAGGGTGGTCATCCCGGTGGCCTGAGACGCCTCTCTGATCAGGTCTACGGACGCGTTCGACTGAATAAGTTCTCTTACCTTGTGCCCCATGACCATGATCTCCTCGATAATGGTCCTGCCCTTGTATCCCAGCTGCCCGCAGTTCTTGCACCCTGCGCCGCGGTAGAATTTAAAGGGCAGGTCCCCGCTGTTGAGGCTTATCCTGGAAAGGAGATCGTGGTCCGGGATATATTCTTCCTTGCACTCGGGGCAGATCTTCCTGACAAGGCGTTGAGCAACAATTCCAAGTATTGAAGATGCGATCAGGTAGGGCGGCACCCCGAGGTCTATAAGCCTTGTCACGGCGGCTGGTGCGTCATTCGTATGCAGTGTCGAGAGGACAAGGTGACCGGTCAGGGATGCCTGAAGTGCGATCTCGGCCGTTTCCATATCCCTTATTTCACCGATCATGATTACGTTGGGGTCCTGGCGCAGTATTGACCGCAGAAGAAACGGGAAGGTCAGGCCCACCTTTTCATTTATCTGCACCTGGTTGATGCCGGGCAGCTCATATTCGACAGGGTCTTCGACAGAGATTATGTTTACCTCTTCGGAACGGATATCCTTCATGCATGCATAAAGGGAGGATGTCTTTCCGCTCCCGGTCGGGCCTGTGAATAAAATCATACCCTGAGGCTGCTTTATGAAACTCGCTACAGATTTCAGATTTTTCTCGGAGAACCCCAGGTCCTCCAGTGAAAGAAACGCCTCTTCCTTGTTGAGTATCCTTATAACTGCCTTTTCCCCATAATAGGTAGGAAGGGTAGATACGCGGAGGTCAACCGAGATATTCCTGGATCTCACCTTGATCCTGCCGTCCTGGGGCAGTCTCCTCTCCGATATATCCATCCCGCCAAGGACCTTTATGCGGGATATGATGATGGGCTGGGTCCACTTGGGGAGCTTTATTGAATCCTGCAATACGCCGTCAATACGGTTTCTGACACGCACCTGGTTTTCCTGGGCCTCAATATGGACATCGCTTGCGCCTCTCTTTATGGCATTCCTGATTATCAGGTCCACCATTTTAACAAAAGGAGAATCCTTGAATTCCTCTGCGCTCGGCTCTACCTCATCCTCAATGGCCTCCTCGGGAAGAAACTCCATTATTTCATCACCATCAAACTCGCTTGCCACCTGGCTGATGGTCTTTTCCGGGCTGTAATGCTTCTGCAGGGTGTTCATTATATGGGTAGGCGTTGAGATGGAGGGCTGGATATTATATCCCGTTATAAACTGCAGGTCCTTGATCACATTAAGGTCAAGGGGATCGGCCATGGCTACATTGAGGATATTTCCGATCAAATCTATAGCCAGGACCGTAAATTTATTTGAAACCTCCCTCGGGATGCTTTCAAGGACACTTTCCTTAATTGGGTAATCATGCAGATCTATATATGGTATCTTAAGCTGCATTGCCAGGGCGAAGGCGATTTCCTCTTCGGAGACAAAATTCATATCCATCAATATCGCGCCAAGCCTCTTCCCCGAATCGCGCTGAACCTTGAGGGCCTCCATCAGCTGTTCAACGGACAGGAGGCCTGTTTCGATTAAAAGCTCGCCGAGCTTTCGCCTGGAATAGGAATTCTTCTTGGACTGGGGATCAACAACATTTTGCGCTTTTTGTTCAACCATCATTAATTACCTGTGTTTTTTCAGGAGTCTATTATGCCTGATTTATTTTTTCAAGGAAAATAAGTCCGGTTTGCCGTCGGTTTTTGCAGTTCCAAAGAAATGTCTTTGACATTAGATATATTTTCAATATAATCAAAAAATTGATAACAAATAACCTGTTTAGCCCTATATAGCATGTTTTCTTAAATGGATTTTCATTTTATATTTTTTACCATTGCTGTCCAAAACAATTTTAAAACATTATATGAGGTCTTTCAGGAAAAACAATAATAGCTCGTCATGCCCGCGAAGGCGGGCATCCAGTGGTTTTTTCTCAATTGCAAACTCTGGATTCCCGCCTGCGCGGGAATGACAGTTCCAGGTTCTCTATTTATATATTTAGCGAATAGAGCATCTTTATTTGCGCTCGTAAGCGATTGCATCATTGTATTGGACAAGATTGATTTTTTACATAAAAAGAAACATCCGCTTTTCTCAAATAATTTTTCAATCTTAATTAATTTAAAATGATAAAAATAGAGTTCAAAACATCGGATCTGATCAGGGTTTTAATAATAACCGGAATTTTTGCCATCCTGTCCTTCAGCTCCCTTCAGTTTTTTGAAAATATTGAAAAATTTATTTACGGCATAGAAATGCGTCTCACCCTTTCACCAAGCATGGGCGCTGGGAAAATTGCCATAGTCAAGATCGATGAGAAAAGCCTGAATCAGCTGGGCCCCTGGCCTTGGCCCAGGAGCCGCATAACGGAAATGATACAGATCCTTAAGGACAACGGCGCCAGGCTGATAGGTCTGGACATGCAATACCCTGAAAAGGAGTCAAACCAGGGTCTGGAGCAGGTAAAAGCCCTTTATAATGAGATAACATCCGCGGGTGACCCTGGCCAGGAAGCTAATGCCTGGATCTTAAACAGGTTGAAAGATATAGAAGAAAAGCTTGACAACGACGGCTCCCTTGTAAAGGCAGTAAAGGAAAGCGGTAATATCATTATGCCTGTCACCGGCACTCCTGGGGAATACGGCTCCAACGAGGCCTTCCCGGGCGATTCCTTTCTCGCCAGAAACACGCTGGATTTTTCAGAAACAGGGTCGATTAATAAAAACCTGATAAAAATCGAGAAATTGACAACACCATTTTCTGAACTGGCAATGAACAGCTACGGCCTTGGACATATTAACCTCACTCCTGATCACTCAAAAAGCGGCCGTGCCCACCTTCTTTTTTTCGATTACAAGGGGAACGTAATACCCTCCATGGCCTTCAGAATAGCCCTGGATTATCTTGGAGACAAGCATGAAGCCCTTCAGGTTAAAGGAAACAGGATCCGGATCGGCGGTTCGGCGATCCCCGTAACAGGGGGGGAAATGCTTCTTAAATTCAAGGGGGGAAGCGGCTCTTTCCCGGACTACTCCTTTGTGAATATCTATAATGTCAAAAAGGTCCCGGCAGTGTTCAAGGATAAGATCGTCCTTATCGGCTACACTGCCGAGGACGGCGCTACCGTTGATACACCTGTTGACCAGGCGATGCCGAGGGTGGAATTCACGGCAAATGTCATTGAAGGCCTTCTGAACGGGCAATATCTGCGGCGCCCCGGTGCAATGGTCTTCGTCGAGGTAATTTTTCTCCTCCTTGTCATTGCATTTTGTGCATTCACGCTTCCCCGTACAAATCAGATCAATCGCATCAGTATCATCGGCGGGCTTTTGATCTTCATTCTCCTCATCGGAATAATCTTTTTTGTTGTCTTTAATATCTGGTTCAAAACAGTCTATATCTATCTGGCGCTGATAACCTTTTATCTTGAGATGCCGATACGGGATATGATTTTAAGCGAGAGGTCCCTGAAGCTCAGATCAAAAGAGATGGTTGAATCCAACAGGATGCTGGGGCTGAGCTTCCAGAGCCAGGGGCTGCTCGATCTGGCATTTGAAAAATTCAGAAAATGTCCCCTTGACGGCTCCATGAAGGATGTCATCTACAACCTTGGTCTTGATTATGAACGTAAAAGGATGATCAACAAGGCCGTGGCGGTCTATGAGTACATTATCTCCAACGACGCTGAATTCAGAGACCTTAAAGAGCGCATCCCCAAGCTTATGAAGGCTATTGAAGCAGTCCCCCTGAGCGGCCTTGCCAAAAAGGAGGACAAGATATTTGTTGTTGAAGACCTGGAGATCAAGCCGACTGTCGGACGTTATGAGATAATCAGGGAAATAGGCCAGGGCGCCATGGGTGTTGTATATGAGGCAAATGACCCCAAGATACAACGCAGGGTAGCCATCAAGACCATCCGTTTTTCGGATGATTTCGAGGAGGCCCGCATCAAGGAGATAAAGGTGCGCTTTTTACATGAGGCGGAAATTGCAGGCAAACTGTCCCACCCCGCCATTGTCTCAATCTTTGACGTTGGTGAAGACTACGAACTTACCTATCTGGCCATGGAATACCTTGAGGGAGTGGACCTTAGAAAACACTGCACCATGGGATCGCTCCTGCCCCTGCGAAGGGTCCTGTATATCATCAGCGAGGTGGCGCTGGCGCTGGATTACTCCCATAAACAGGGGGTAGTTCACAGGGATATTAAGCCGGGCAACATAATGCTTTTACAGGACGGAAAGGTCAAGGTGACGGACTTCGGCATTGCAAAGGCCGTCTCTGCCACTCAGACAAAAAGCGGCGTGATACTGGGGACGCCCAATTACATGTCGCCGGAACAGATAAACGGCCATGACATAGACGGAAGGTCAGACCTCTTTTCTCTCGGCGCCGTCATGTTTGAAATGCTTACAGGGCAGGTCCCTTTTCACGGCAAGAACATAACCAACCTGCTTTACGAGATAACGCAGGTAAAGCATCCTTCCGTCAGAGAGATAAACCCAAAAATCCCGAAGGTATGCGAGCAGATACTTGACAGGGCACTTGAAAAGGACCCCACGGACAGGTTTGAGAACGGAAACGAATTCTCCAAGTATCTGATGGCAATGATCAAGAAAATAGACGAACTGGGGAAAAAATAGCAGGGGCAAAAATACGGCATCCCGGCCGCCTGCCACTGTCCCGGCAGGCTTGATCAGACATGAAACCTTTCAGAAGACTGATACACGAGATTTTCCTCTCCTCTCAGGGGAGGATTAAGGTGGGGTCTCTCAGATTAGTTGACCCCCTCCTGCCTCCCCCTAAAAAGGGGAGAAAATTCCATACTCAATATTTTGATGAAGTTTCATAAAAGACATGCCCCCTAAGGCATGCAACAGGCTATGCTATCCCAAGCCTGAACTTCAGTGAATTCAGGGTGTTCTTCATCAGCATGGTTATGGTCATGGGCCCGACCCCTCCCGGCACGGGTGTTATGTATCCGGCTATCTCCTTCGCGGCCTCAAAATCAACATCGCCGCGCAGTATGGCTATCTTTTTGCCGGTCTTTTCACTGACCTTTTCTCCTACCCGGTTGACGCCTACATCAATTACACATGCCCCCGGCTTTATCCATTCAGGTTTTACCAGGCCTGGAACGCCGGCGGCTACGATCAGGATGTCCGCCCGCAGGCAATGAAAGGACAGGTCCTTTGTGGCAGTATGTACAACAGTAACAGTTGAGTTGGCGCCGTTCCCTTTCTGAAGCATCATGTTGGCTATCGGCTTACCGACGATATTCGACCGGCCCACAACAACTACCTCAGCACCGCTTGTCTCCACGCCGGAACGGACTATCAGTTCCTGTATCCCGGCCGGGGTGCATGGCGGATATTTGACCTCTGCCCCGCCGATCATGAGCCTGCCCACGTTAACCGGGTGAAAACCGTCCACATCCTTATCAGGATCAATGGCATTTAAAACCTTTTTTTCATCAATATGCTTCGGCAGGGGAAGCTGCACAAGAATCCCGTTGATTGAATCATCCCTGTTGTATTTGTCTATCAGTTCCAGAAGCGCCTGCTCCGATATCTCAACCGGCTGATTGTCCTGTATCTCTTTGAATCCGACCCGGTGGGCCGTCTGGATCTTAAGAGTGACATAGGATATTGAGGCCGGGTTCTCCCCTACGAGGATGGTTACCAGTCCGGGGACCACGCCATGATCCTTTTTAATCTGTTTCACTTCCTCTTCTATTTCTTTCAGAATTTCTTCCCGGATTTCAGTACCCAGGATAAGTTTAGCAGTCATGATTGTCTCCTTTAAAATTAAAGTTCATAGAACGGCTGTTTCATATATCACTTGCATATACGGATATCAACTTCTTTAACTCAGGATTCAAAGCCTCTCAAGCAGCCTTTCGTGAATATTGTCAAAAGATCCGTTGGACATGACAAGTATCACATCACCCTTCTCTGCCCGTGTGACAATCCCCTCAAGAAGCCTCCCGGAATCCGGGAAGCATTCGGCATCCAGGCCCCTTCCTTTCAAACTTTCAACCAGCTTCTCTGATGAAAACCTCTCCTCAGGCGGGATCTTCTCAACCATTGCCGGCTCTGGGATGAATATGAGGTCGGCCTTGTCAAAAACCATGCCGTATTCCTCCTGAAAAACATTGCGGCGGCTGGAGTTGGACCGGGGCTCAAAGGCAGCCAGAAGCCTTCGGCCCCTGTATCGATCCTTTACCGCCTCAATGGTCTTTTCAACCGCGGTGGGGTGGTGCGCGAAGTCGTCAAGCACAAGTATCCCGTTCTTCTCTCCGCGTACCTCCTGCCGCCTTTTAACGCCCTTGAAGGTCCTGAAGGCATCCGAAAGTTTGGTTTTATCCACATTGATGTATTCAGACAGGGCGGCTACAGACAACAGGTTGGATATGTTATGGTTCCCATAAAGGGGTGTAGCCAGGCATGTATAAACATCGGCATTTTTCAGGATATTGATATGGGTAAGGCCGTCATGGTCTGAGATATCCGAGGCGCTCCATTCTGCCCCTGCCTTCATGCCGTAGGTGATTACCCTGCATCTTGCCCTCTGCGACAGGGACATAACAGTGCCGTCATCCCTGTTTGCAATCAGGAGCCCGTCGGCAGGGATGATATCCATAAGGCGGCTGAAGGTTTCAATGACATGGTCAAGATCCCTGAAGATGTCGGCATGGTCAAATTCGATGCTCGTAAGTATTACTATCTTTGGCAGATAATGAAGAAACTTGGGGCCCTTGTCAAAAAAGGCCGTGTCATATTCATCGCCCTCAACGACAAAATAGGGGCCTTCGCCTATCTTGAAATTGCTACTGAAATTATTGACCATGCCCCCTATCATGAATCCCGGGTCTAGGCCTGCCTGTTCGAGCAGGTGGGAAGCAAGGGATGATGTGGTTGTCTTCCCGTGGGTGCCGGAGACAACGATGGAGATCCTGTCCCTGATGGCAAATGCGCCCAGGGCCTGGGGCATGGAGAGATAAGGGATCTTCAGGAGGCCGAGCTGTATGGCCTCGGGGTTCTGCCTTGATATCACGTTGCCCACTATAACCAGGTCAGGCGCCGGAAAAAGATTATCAGGGCTGTACCCCTTCTGCACCGGTATGGAGAGCTTTTCCAGGAAGACGCTCATGGGCGGGTATATGTTCTGGTCCGATCCGGTAACATTGTATCCCTTCTGCTTCAACATCCCCGCAAGGGACGCCATTGCCGTCCCGCATATCCCCATCAGATGTATGTGATTTATTTTATTGGGTATTATGTTAAGAGAGCCGGATAACAGGCCGATTTCAGGATTATTATTATTTTCTGGTTTCATAGTAAAAAGTATTTGCCTTTTATTAATAAAAAGTTTATGGTGCAAAATTCATATATTTCACTCAGGAGATAAAAAATGTCAAGAACATGTGACCTTTGCGGGAAAAGACCCAGGGTAGGATATAGTCTGAGCCACGCCCATAATAAGACAAAGAAAACCTGGTACCCCAACCTTCAGGAGGTAAGGGCATCACAGAACGGCCAGACCAAAAGGATTCGTGTATGCACCAGCTGTCTCAAGGCCGGAAAGGTAGTCAAGTAGCAGGGCATTATTCATTTGTTTTGTCGGAAAAGATACGGACAGTCGGACTTCCTTTTTTGAGGAGGCTTTAAGGGAAAGGGCGATTTAAATCCTTTCCACTATTAAGACCTCCTTTATCTTTTTTATGGCCCCTATAATCCCCTCCAGCTGTTTATAATCAGTGACCTGTATGGTGAAAAAGGAGACGCCCTTGTTATCCATGGTTGTCTTGACCTCTGCCTGGATTATATTGGCGTCCCTCTGTGCCATGATCGAGCTGATATCAGCAAGTATCCCCTTTTTATCCACGGAAGTGATCTTTAGCCTTGCCATGTAAACGTCCTTTTCACTAGGCTCCCATATCACATCCACTATACGTCTGGAATCGGCGTCAAGCATCTGCTTGCAGTCGTGCTTGTGTATCGTCACGCCCCTGCCCATGGTAATAAAACCGATTACATGCTCGCCGGGCAGAGGGTGGCAGCAGTTCGCAAACCGTATCAGCATGTCATCGAGCCCCTTGACCCTTATGCCCTTGGTGTCCTTCTTCCTCGTAAGCCTGGCAACCATCTTTTTCATCAGGCCTTCCGATTTTTCATCCTCAGTCTCCTGAGGCTTAAGACGGCCTATCACCTGATTGGAGGATATCATCCCGTATCCGATGTTGGCCAGCAGATCCTGTATCGAACTGAGGGACAAATCCTTCGCGATTGCCTCCAGCTGCTCATTCTTGGTGATGTTCTGCGAATCAAGGTGCGCCTGCTCCAGCGCCTTTTCCAGGATGTTCTTTCCCAGCACAATGCTTTCATCCCTTTCCTGGCTCTTTATCCACTGCCTTATCCTGGACTTGGCCTTGGTGGTCTTCACAAAATCCAGCCAGTCCTTGCGGGGGTGCTGCTTGTTGGACGTGATGATCTCAACGATATCGCCGTTGTTGAACTGGTATCTCAGCGGAACCATCCTGCCGTTCACCCTGGCGCCGCTGCATTTTTCCCCCACTTCGGAATGGATGCCGTAGGCAAAATCAATCGGGGTTGCCCCCTTGGGGAACTCCTTGACCTCTCCCTTGGGGGTAAAGACATACACCTCATTGGGGAAGAGGTCCATCTGAACCATCTCCATGAATTCCTTGGGGTCCTGAAGATTCTTCTGCCATTCAAGGAGCTGCTTCAGCCATCCGAACTGCTTCTGCTCGGCGGTCCCCAGGAGGCCCTCCTTATATTTCCAGTGCGCCGCTATGCCCTCCTCGGCGAGCTTGTCCATCTCCCAGGTCCTGATCTGCACCTCCATCCTCTGGCCATAGGGACCCACGACGGATGTATGGAGGGACTGGTACATGTTGGCCTTGGGAAGGGATATATAGTCCTTGAACCTTCCCAGGACGGGTTTCCACATGGAGTGGATTATCCCGAGGACCTCGTAGCATTCCTTCAGGGATCTGACGATTACGCGAAAGGCGAGCACGTCATAGACCTGATCCACATTCAGATTCTGGTCCCTCATTTTGCAGTAGATGCTGTAAAAATGTTTGTGCCTGCCCTTGACTGTGGCATCTATATTGGACTGTTTCATCTTTTCAGAAAGGATCTCAATGACCTCTTTTATGAATTTTTCCCTGGCGCCCCTCCTTTCGGCTATGCCTTCGTTGATCCTGCTGTATATCTCCGGCTCAAGGTAAAATAGACAGAGGTCCTCCAGGCCGGATTTAAGCCAGTATATGCCCATCCTGCTCGCAAGGGGGGCGTATATGTCGAGGGTCTCCCTCGCTATGGCGATCTGTTTTTCAGGGCTGTGATACCCCAGTGTCCTCATGTTGTGCAGCCGGTCGGCAAGCTTGACCATGATTACCCTTATGTCGGTCGTCATGGCAAGGATCATCTTGCGGATATTCTCAGCCTGGTGCTCCTCCTTGCTGTTAAATTGTATCCTGCTGATTTTCGTGACGCCGTCTACGATATTGGCCACACTCTTGCCGAACAGTCTTTCAATCTCGGAGAGTTCTGCGTTGGTATCCTCTATGGTGTCATGGAGAAGCCCTGCGACCACGGTCGTTACGTCCATCTTCATTTCAGTGAGAAGATGTGCCACCTCAAGGGGATGGGAGAGATACGGCAGCCCCGAAAGCCGGACCTGCCCCTGATGCACCTTGGCGGAATAGACATAGGCCTTCTGCACCAGTGTCGTATCCGCCTTGTGATTGTAGCTGAGAAGCCCGGAGGTGATGTCATTTAGTCGAATCATAGAGGTCTTTCACTTTATCGATAATTATCCCTGCTGCATCATCATATGATATGAGGATGGATTCCGATTCCGAACGAATCTTCATCTCGACCTTACCGTTCTTGAGTTCCCTTGATCCTATGGTGACCCTCAATGGTATGCCCAGAAGATCCGCATCCTTGAATTTAAAGCCCGCCCGCAGGTCCCTGTCGTCAAGAAGCACATCAATGCCTTTATCCATAAGCGCCCTGTATATAACCTCCGCGGCATCGGCGACATCCTTCTCATTAACCTGGAGTGGAAGAATAAGGACCTCAAAGGGTGCTATCGGTATGGGGAATATGATCCCGTCCTTGTCGTGATTCTGCTCAATGGCTGCCGCGACTGTCCTGCTGACGCCTATGCCGTAGCATCCCATGACAGCCTCCTTTTCAACACCCTGCTCATCCAGGAAGATGGCCTTCATTGCCTTGCTGTATTTGGTGCCCAGTTTGAAAATATGACCGACCTCTATGCCCCTGCCGAATATGATTTCAGACCTGCACCTCGGGCAGGTGTCGGAAGGCGTAACAACACGAAGGTCGCCAAACATATCAACCTTGAAATCCCTGTCCAGGTTCACGTTTCTGAGATGCAGGTCCTTCCTGTTTCCGCCTGTCACAAAATTGGCCATGCCTCTGATATCATTGTCGGCAACAATCTTTACCTCTATCCCGACAGGCCCGGCGAACCCGACAGGAGCGCCGGTTATGGACCGGACCATGTCCTGGGATGCCATCTCCAGCTGATCGGCCTTAAGGAGATTTTTAAGCTTGGCCTCATTTATCTCGTGGTCGCCCCTTACAAGGACAGCGACAGTCCTGTTATCAACGCTATAGATAAGCGTCTTGACAAGCCTGTCCGGGGATATGGCAAGGAACGCCGATACCTCTTCAATGGTCTTTTTATCGGGTGTCTCAACCTCTTCAAGCGCGGCAGGAGCCGACCTTGCCGGCATATCCTGATCAGGTTTCGGCGCAACCTCGGCCTTTTCAAGGTTAGCCGCATAGTCGCACCCTGCGCAGTTCACGATCTGGTCCTCGCCGGTCTCGGAAAGGACCATGAACTCATGGGAAAAATTTCCCCCGATGCTGCCTGTGTCCGCCTCAACAGCCCTGAATTTCAGCCCGCACCTTCGGAATATATTCCGGTATGCCTCATGCATCCTTTCGTAGCTTTTTTCAGCCCCCTTTTCATCTGCGTCAAAGCTGTAGGCATCCTTCATGATAAACTCGCGTCCCCTCATGACGCCGAACCTGGGCCTGATCTCGTCCCTGAATTTCCCCTGTATCTGGTAAAAGTTCACGGGCATCTGCTTGTATGAGTGTATCTCTCTCCTTACAAGGTCTGTTATTACCTCCTCATGTGTCGGGCCAAGGCAGGAGTCGCGGTCATGGCGATCCTTGAATCTCAGGAGCTCCCTGCCGTAAAATTCCCACCTCCCGCTCTCCTGCCACAGTTCGGCAGGCTGCACAGAGGGCATGAGAAGTTCAATTGCGCCTGCCCGGTTCATCTCCTCCCTGATTATGTTTTCCACCTTCCTGATTGATTTCAGGCCGGCAGGCATATAGGTGTAGACGCCGGAGGTCAGCTTCCTTATCAGGCCTGCCCTGAGCATTAATTTATGACTGACTATCTCCGCCTCTGATGGAGTCTCCTTAAGCGTTGGAATGAAAAAATTGGAATATCGCATGATGTCTTGAAAACCTTTCTCTAACTTGATTTGATAACATTATTTGTTTAGCTGGAGTTTTTTAAATCTACACACCGGCGCAGGGCGCAGGGCTCAAGGCGCAAGGGAGAACAACATATCTCAAATTTTAAATTTGAAATTTCAAATTTATTATTGCCCTGCGCCGTTACCTTTTATTTCTTTACCTTGTACCCTGGCCCTTGTGCCTTGCGCCGCCTTTTATTTTTCACCGACAATCTTCTTAACTTCCCTTATCAGCGCCGCCGCAAGCTCCTCTTCAGGCAGCTTGTCAACAACCTCTCCCTTCTTAAAAAGCACGCCCTGACCGCGTCCGCCCGCCACTCCGACATCCGCCTCCCTGGCCTCCCCGGGGCCGTTCACTACACATCCCATAACTGCCACCTTGGGCGATGCCGTTATCCCCTCCAGACCCTTCTCAACAGCCTCGACTATAGAAAAGAGATCTATTTCAGTCCTTCCGCAGGTAGGGCATGATATGATCTCCGGGCCGCGATGCCTCAGGTCAAGGGCGCGGAGTATCTCGTAGGCCGCCTTTACCTCTTCAACAGGGTCCCTTGACAGAGAGACCCTCATGGTGTCTCCTATCCCTTTATACAGGAGCATGCCTATGCCTATGGCGTTCTTTACTGTCCCAGATATAAGCGTCCCTGCCTCGGTGACCCCCAGGTGAAATGGATAATCCGTCTTATCACTCAGGAGTTCATAGGCCGAGATGGTATTTAATACATTGGATGACTTCATTGATATCTTGATATTTGTAAAATTCATCTCTTCAAAGATTCTTATATGCTCCAGGGCGCTCTCAACCATTGCCTCAGGCGTGGGGTGCCCGTATTTTTCCAGGATATCCTTCTGCAGGGAACCGGAGTTCACCCCTATCCTTATGGGTATCTCCCTTGTCCTTGCCTCATTAATAACCTTCTCCAGCCTGTCACGGCCGCCGATGTTTCCGGGATTAATCCTCAAGCCGTCCGCGCCTGCCTTCATAGCCGCTATGGCAAGACGGTAATCAAAATGGATGTCGGCTATAAGCGGGGCAGACACCTCCCTCTTGATCAGTTTAAGGGCGTCTGCCGCCTGCTCGTCAGGGATCGCCAGCCGGACAATCTCGCAGCCCGCCTCCTCAAGCCGTCTGATCTGAGCCGTTGTTGCAGAGACGTCCCTGGTATCGGTGTTTGTCATTGATTGGACGGAAACCGGGGCGCCGTCTCCGACCGGCGCCTTGCCGACATATATCCTGCGGCTTTTTCTCCTCTGAACCCTGTTGTCTGTCATAAGTCCATTTTTCTCCAATAATCATACTTCACAGAATGATCAAAGCATATCGAACTAAATTATGCATGACAAATAAAAAGTGCGCTGAAAAAGAAGGCCGGCGATTTAGAATAAAAATATTGAATTTAATTTTCTATCTTACCTTGCGCCTCATTCGATTTACTCATGACCCTGAGAGAAATCGAAGGGCTGAGCCTTGCGCCCATCTCTACCCCTGTCCAGACAGATACAAAATTAAAAGACCCTGAAAAATTGATATCCGATCTTAATATAAAAACATCGGCTTTCCGCTGACATGGCGGACCTTGGGACGATATTCTTCAACATCATACAGCTCCCTCACGTCCACCCTCTTCTGCCCTGATGAGATTGTGCTTAACGGGATATCCGTATATGTCCCGCTTATCAGCGCCACAAGGCGTCCGAATGTCTTTTTCATAAATAGGCTTATGGCCATGTTCGCATAATTGACCGCCACCATAAGGTCCAGAGAGTCAGGGTTCCCGCTCCTCATGAGGTATGAAAGTCTCTGGTTCAGCACATCCTGCCCTGTCAGCTGCTTTATCATCTCACCTGTTATCTCGCCGATCCCGCCCAGCTTCCTGTGGCCATAGGCGTCGGAGTCGCCGGACAGGAGCATATCTCCTCCGATGGGCGCCGCCCCTTCCGAGACGGTTATCATGGCATAGTTGCCCGGATTTCCCCTTTTATCCTTCAAGACCAGTTCAGCAAGGCGCTGGGCATCAAAGGGCACCTCCGGTATAATCGCGCGGTCAACACCGGCGAGATAGGCGGCAATAAGCGATGTCTCGCCGCAATACCTGCCGAAGAGCTCAACAATCGCAATCCGTTCATGGGACCCCGCGGTGGTCCTGAGGGAATTTATGAAATTGACGCTCCTTGAGATAGCCGTGGAGAATCCGATGCAGTAATCCGTCCCGAAGACATCATTGTCCATTGTCTTGGGTATGGCTATGCAGGGGAACCCCTCTTTATGTATCCTTTCCGCGAAACTGAGGGTGTCGTCGCCTCCGATAGGTATCATACAGTCAATTTTCAATTGTTCAAGGTTATTCAGTACCTGCTGTGTAAAATCCTTTTTTGTCTCGCCCTTTTTGTATTTTTTTGCCAGAAAGGCAGGGGCGTCCTTTTTCTTGGTCGCGCTGGGGTTGGTCCTGGATGTGTGAAGGAACGTGCCCCCCGTGCGGTCAATAGTTCTTACATCAACAGGTTTCAGATCAACTATGTTCCTCTGGTTTCCATCAGGGTCGTCGGGATTGTACTCCAGGATTCCCGCCCATCCCCTCCGGATGCCTATGACATCAATGCCCTCGCCCGCGGCCCTGTAAACCAGGGCCTTGATGCATGGGTTCAATCCCGGGACATCGCCCCCTCCGGTAAGTATGCCTATAACAGGTTTTTTCTTGGCTGTGCCTGGCATGGCTATCCTCCTTTTAAGATAGAACCGACCTTGTTATTTTATTTTTATACCCTATCTATCCATAGAGCGGAATCCATATGAAACTTTATTTTATACTAACTTTAATCAATAGAAAAGAGATATGTAATGACGTAAAAGAATAACGGTCCGTGACGGGATTGATTCCATTCAACAATTTTATCCTGATGCGGCTGAAAATACAATTATCTGTAATCTTTCATCAATAGAATACTTTACAAAAATTAAAAAACCAACTAACCTAAACCAGATTGATCAACAGGAGAGAACCGTATGGCTGTCGCGAAAAGGATCGAATATTCCATTAAAAATGCGTCCCTTATCAGGAAGATGTTCGAGGAAGGCATTAAGAGAAAGGCGGAGTTCGGGGAGGAAAACGTCTTTGACTTCAGCCTGGGCAACCCTAACCTTGAACCGCCTTCAGGATTCAGGGAGGTCCTGACGGGCCTGATCAATGATCCCGAGCCGGGGCATCATGGCTATATGCCCAATGCAGGTTATGACAGCACGCGGCAGGCTGTCGCCGATTTTCTCTCAAGAAACAACCGTGCCTCTTTTTCAGCCGGAGACGTCATAATGACCATCGGGGCCGGAGGCGGCCTGAACGTAATACTGAAGACCCTTCTTGATCCCGGTGATGAGGTAATTATTCCGTCACCCTATTTCATGGAGTATAATTTCTACCTGGAAAATCATCAGGGGCAGCCAAGGATAGTACCGACGGCAAAGGATTTTTCGCTCGACCTGAAGGCGATGGAGGACGCCATATGTGAGAGGACCAAGGCGGTATTGATCAACTCGCCCAACAACCCCACCGGCAGGGTTTACACAAAACAGGAGCTTGCAGGGCTGGGGATAATGCTTGACAAATGCAGCCGGAAGCTGGGAAGGACGATATACCTGATATCCGATGAACCATACAGGAAGCTTGTTTATGAAGGCATCGAAGTCCCAGGCATATTTGACATGTACAGGGAAAGCATTATGTCTACATCCTTTTCAAAGGACCTTTCCCTGCCGGGGGAACGGATCGGGTACGTGGCCGTCAACCCTGCTATCCGGGAAAAGGAGACAATCGCCGCAGGCCTGATCATGAGCAACAGGATACTGGGTTTTGTTAATGCCCCCGCGCTGATGCAGAGGGCGATACCGTCTTTTCTCGACGCCAGCGTGGACATATCATTTTACCGGAAGAACAGGGATATGCTCTGCGAGGCACTTGCGGCCTGCGGATATAGATTTATTAAACCACAGGGCGCCTTTTATCTGTTTCCGGAAACGCCGATTAAAGATGATCTGGAATTTGTTTCAATGCTGAAGGATGAAAACATATTAACCGTCCCGGGCAGCGCCTTCGGGCGTCCGGGTCATTTCAGGATTGCCTACTGCACATCACCGGGGGTTATTGAGAGATCCTTGCCGGGATTTGAAAGGGCGATGAAGAAGGCGCAGGGCAGAAGTTTAGAAGATGAGAAGTTGAGAAGATGAGAAGTTGAGTAGTAAAAACCCAGCCTTTTAGCTTCTTAACCTCTTTAACTTCTTTTTTGACATTATTAAAATATAAGGAGACCCCATGTACTCAAAGACACTTTCTCTGAGATTCCCTAAAAAGATCGTTGACGAACCTATCGTCGTTAATCTGGTCAGGGATTTCGACCTGACCTTTAATATCCTCAAGGCCACCATATACCCCAGAAAAGAGGGTTTCATGGTGCTTGAGTTGAGCGGACACAAAAAAAATTATCAGGAAGGCATCCGTTATCTGAAAAGCCTCGGTATCAAGGTTGAGCATATCGGGCACGATATACGAAGGGATGAGGAAAAGTGCTTCCAATGCGGCGCCTGCACTGCTGTCTGCCCCACAAGCGCCCTCTATGTCAAGAGGCCTGAGATGACTGTCATATTCGACATGGAAAAATGCAGCGCCTGTGAACTGTGCGTTGCTGCCTGTCCTGCAAAGGCCATGGAGGTAAGATTTGACAGGTCCCTGCTCAGCTGAGATGCATGGATCATACTCTTACACAAAAGAAATTCAGGATAATAACTCTGGGCTGCAAGGTAAACCAGTATGAATCCGCCTGTCTGGAGGAGCGGCTGAAAGACACCGGGTGGATACCGGCTGACAAGGAAAGCAGGGCCGACCTTGTTGTAGTAAACACCTGCATCGTAACCCAGCGGGCTTCCTACCAATCAAGGCAGGCCATCAGAAAGGCAATAAGAGAGAACCCCGGGTGCATTGCCGCTGCAGTCGGCTGCTATGGCCAGGCCTTCCAGGACGAGCTGGCCGGTATTGACGGCCTTAATATAATAACCGGCAACGCGGACAAATTAAGCCTACCAGATATCCTCCAAAATAATACCGGGGAGATTCAGACAAGGGTCGTTTCCGCCAACTTTACAGTAAAAGGCTCATTTGATTACTTCCCGTCAAGGGCGCTTTCCGATAGAACCAGGGCATCGCTGAAAATACAGGACGGCTGTGACTCCTTCTGCAGCTATTGCATCGTCCCTGTTGCCAGGGGGCCGGTAAGGAGCCTCGAACCGTCCAGGGTTATTGATTCCCTCCATGCCCTGAGCGAAAAAGGGTATAATGAGGCAGTGCTTACAGGTATCCACCTCGGCAGATATGGGGCCGATCAGGAAAACGGAATAAACCTGAAAACGCTTCTTGCGAGGATACAGGATGAATCACTGCCCATGAGGATAAGGCTCAGCTCCCTTGAACCGAACGAAATAGACATGGAACTGATAGAAATGATCGGTTCAGGCAGTGGGATCTGCAGGCACTTCCATATCCCCCTCCAGAGCGGCAATGATGAGATCCTTAAAAGGATGAACAGGCATTATTCATCAAGTGATTTTGCCCGGCTTATTGAGCTTATACACGACAAGATCCCCCTGGCTGCCATAGGACTGGATGTCATAACCGGATTCCCCGGGGAGGATGACAATGCCCATAACGGCACATCCTCATTTATAAGGGACCTGCCGGTCTCATATCTCCACGTATTTCCCTATTCGCCGCGCAAGGGAACAGCGGCGGCAGGATTTCCGGGCCAGGTGGATCAAAAGACAATCAAAGAGAGGGCGACAGGTCTGAGGGACCTGGGGGAGAAGAAGCGCGAGGCGTTTCACAGGTCGTGCATAGGAGAAGAATTCGTAGTGATCACAAAAGGTCGGCCCCAGCAAAAAACGGATATGATTGAAGGTATTAGCGATAACTATCTTAATATCATCTTTCCATCATCCGGACTGCTTAAAAACACCCTTCAGACTGTCCAAGTGATTGAAACAGGCGCAGATTATATTATGGGAAAAGCCGTCGATTGAACGCGGTCTTTTATCTGAAAAAAATCACTAATTACTTATGAATTTGGAAGGGGGAATGTTTTTGCTGAAAAGAATCAGAACGCTGACGGGAATAACGACAAGGCATTTTATTTGTATTACTTGACAATAAGATTTGCATATCCTACTATAAAGTAGGAGGATATTTCCATGATAAAAACATCAATCACCATTCCAAATGAGTTATTCGATGAGGCTAAAAATATTTCCGGAAACTTCAGCGCATTTGTAACAGAAGCCATCAGGGAGTCCATAAGGAGAAATAAAGTCGAAAAGGCATTGAAGAGCCATGGCAAGTGGGCTGACAGGAAAAAAAAGAGCGCCGACATAGTAAACGAACTTCGAGCAGAAGATGGGAGAGCCTATGCAAAGCGTTCTGATTGATACCGACATCGCAATAGACTATCTGAGAGGTTCAAGGGAAGCGGCCCGACTTATAGAACAACTCTGGAATGACAATATGGCAAACCTGAGCATCCTTTCAGCATATGAGCTCTATGCAGGAATGAGGTCCACTGAAAATGATGATACTGAAAATTTCATCAATGCATGCAACCTTGAACAGGTTACAATACAAATAGCAAAAAAGGCGGGTGATATTTACAGACTATGGCGAGGGAAAGGAGTTACTATTTCATCCATTGATTGCCTCATTGCTGCTACAGCCGTACTTAAGAAACACAAAATAGCCACAAAAAATAAAGATCACTACCCTGAAAAAGGCCTTTTGCTGGGCCAGTTTTGAGATTTGAAAACCCTTGTCCAAAATCACCAGGGATCTATCCTCATTCTTTTTCTTTCCTTCCTTGCATCCTCCTTCCAGGTCCTCTTCTTTTTCCCCTTATCCTTTTTATATTGAGAAGGCGCCTTGTCGATTTCAAAGAGGAATGTCCCAGCATTAAGTTGGGGAAAAATCTCCTGCTCTTTCTTTTTAGCACCCTTTTCCTCCCTAGCCCTTACAACGCTTTTAGGGACCGGGGGACCGGCAATAAACCTTACAGGCATCTCCTCAGCCAGAAAGAGATCCCCGAACCTGCGGATCGAAAATCCCTCCGTTCTGGCTGCATCCGCCATTATCTCCAGAATGACAGGCTGCTGATCGCGGCGTTTTCCGATCCTTTCAGCCATCGCTCTGTCGGGGGACAGGATATATCCTGATCCTTCGATCATCCTTAATCCCCTGTCCATTACAACCGGATGCGCCTTTCTCCTTATCCCCAGAAAAAGGATCTTCGAAGGGAGTTCAGCCTTATCTTCCCTGTTGAATGCCCATTGCCTTTCAACGGTCCTGATTCGACCTTCGGCAGTCTCAAAAAGGCCGCGGTCTTCACCCATCAAAACCTCATTTATATTTCCCTGCCTGACATAGCCCCATCCCGGTTCTTCATGGAGCGCCTGGAGAAGGTCCTTGAAGATCACAAATCCCATTTCATCAGGGAAAAGACCGAATTCATATGGCCTGTGGCCGAGCATATAAACAAGCATATAGCTGAGCTTATTGGATTTTAATAGATCTTTTTTTGACATATAGATTACACACAACGGATGAACATCAGACCGGATGAGGTTATTCCACACAAAATAACCTTAAAATAAACATAATTTTTTTTTGTTTTCTTCTTGCCAACGGCATAAATTACAATTAAATATAGCAGGTCCAAAATGGGACAGTCAAATTTTATCTTTTACAGTGATATGCCGATGTAACTAAAACTTGTTCCCGGAGTTATATACAACGGAAAGGACATTTAAATGTTATAAGCTGTCATCGGGAATCGGAAATGGATGTCCTCACCCATAAAATGATAGATAGTGAGTTGTGCGGAAGACCTTTGTTGATTGAGGACAATTACAGCAAAGTTGAAATGATAACGACCCGGAAAATGGCCGTTGACGTTACAGGTCTGGTGCACGGAGGCTTTGTATTTGGACTTGCCGATTATTCGGCCATGATAGCCGTAAACCATCCGAATGTCGTCCTTGGGGCTGCTGAAGTTAAATTTTTAAGACCTGTTAAAACCGGAGATGTTCTTGTTGCTGAGGCCCGTGCCGGTGAAAAGGAAGGGAAGAGACATTCTGTGTCTGTAACGGTTAAAAACGGGGATACGGAAGTTTTTAAGGGTATGTTTATTTGCTTTACATTAGATAAACATGTTTTGATTAATCAATAAAAAGGAGAAAAATTATGAAACGCGGGCTTTTAACAACTATTTTAACTATATCCTGTCTAATATTGACATTTGGGGTCTTTCAGGTATCCGCACAGGAAGGCGCTGCTGCGAATCCCAATGTGCTGAATATTAACGGTACCATGGTAACTCAGGACCAGTTTCAAAGGGAACTTGCAACTGAACTTAACAAGAACACCGGGGGTTCCATAACCGAGGACGAACTGAAGGCCAAGATACAGAAGGTGCTTGAAAAAATCACAAAGAACGAGCTTCTTTACCAGGAATGCCAGAAGGCCAGCATAGAGGTGAGCGAAGAAGATATTAACAGGAAATTCGATACAGAAAAAGGTAAATTCGCAAGTGAAGAAGAATATTTAAAAAATTATAACACTGACGCAAACATACGCAAATCAGACATCAAGAGAGATCTGGCAATTCAGAAGCTCATCAACCAGAAGATTACATCGAACATAAACATAGAAGACAAAGATATAGAAAAATATTACAAAGATAATCCGGATTTATATAAAAATAACAATAAATCCCTGGAGGACTGCAAAGAAGAGATTAAAAAGAAATTAAAATTGGAAAAGATCGCGGATGGATATAATAAGTTTTACACTGAAGTAAAAAGCAAGGCTAAGGTGGAATACCTGATTAAATAATTTTTATTATTCTCCGGATCTTTTAATACCCCGGCGCCCTGCGGCGGGGTATTTTATTTTCTACAAGGAGCATACGACATGGAAGGTAAAAGGGTAAAGGCATCCCTGGCCATAAAATCATCTATCATCAGCCCTCCTGATGCCAACAATATAGGGACAATCTTCGGCGGGAAGGTCATGTCATATATCGATGATATCGCGGGATTATCGGCGATGAGGCACTCCAAAATGATTGTTGTCACCGCATCAACCGATTCCGTCGACTTCCTTCGCCCCCTCAAGGTTGGCCAGGCCATCCACCTGGAATCCTTTGTTACATGGACCCACAGCACCTCGATGGAGGTATTCGTCAAGGTAATGGGAGAGGACCTCCGGACAGGTGAGGTATTCGTAGGCGCGACGGCATTCCTGACCTTTGTCGCACTTGATAATGAAGGCCGGCCTCATGCCGTACCTCCGGTAATCCCGGAATCGGATCATGAAAAAAGGCTGTTTGAGACCGCCCCCGAACGGTCCCGGCTGCGCAAGGAAAGAAGAACCCGCTCAAAGCGGTTTGCGGAAGAATTTGGTCTGCTTACTCCATGGAGTTAATTAACCCGGACGTCGAATAACTGGGGGGGTATATTATCGACGATGCTGGCGAACTGATCAGCCCTGAAACCGATCCGTTCGAGACGTGATACCAGGTTTTCCGTATCCAGTCTCTCCAATTCATGCCCGACCATGATGCGGGACATAATAAGATCAGCCAGATAGACGATGTGAACCAGTTCCGCATTATGAGATGCCCCTTCAGGGCAATGATGGTGTCTTATGACTTCCGCGATGGAATCAGGCAAAGACCATCTCCTGGCCAACATCTCTCCCACCTCGTCATGGCTTATGCCGAAGGCCTCGCGTTCCACCATTATAAGTTCATCTCCTTCAAGCTGTGTGCGCCTGTAAAAATAGGGGTAGGCATTTCCTGTGTACTGGTCCAGGACAACCTTCCCTATATCATGCAGCAGGCCGGCGGTGTATGCCGTGCCCGGGGCAATTATCCCGGTCAGGTTTGCCAGCTTTTCGCACACCATTGCTGTGCCTATTGCATGGTAGAAAAGCCCGCCTTTGCATATGGAATAGCCCCGGCTGCTTTTTGATAGAAAGTCCTCGAACGCAGAGGAAAGAATCAGTTTGATCGTCTGTTTCTCGCCTAAAAGGACCAGTGCCCTGTCTATGGAATCAATGCTTCTATTCCTGGAAAAATAGGCTGAATTGCAGATCCTTAAGACCTTTGCGCTGATAACCTGGTCCTGGCGCATCTCCCTGGCAATAACAGACACATGGCTTTTTTCATCCTGGATCATTCGGATGACCTTTAAGATTATCTGAGGGATGGCACGGACAGAGTCTATTGTCTTCGCAATTTGATCCTTTGAGGGTTTTTCCGGTATGATTTCGTCATCAGTTGATGGCACGCTGATGGGATCAATATGGCTTTCCCAGTCAAAAAGGTTCAGGCCGAGTTTGCAGCTGAAAAATCCCCCGGTCTCAACCTGTTTAATGGCAATTTTTTCCGCTCCCAGTATCTTTTCTACCACTTCAATTGTTCGTCCCCCGATATCAAGCTCCATGTCGAACTCCGAGAGAGGCCCTACAAGTGCCCCTCCTGCAATTGTCGCCTCCAGCCTCTCCCTGATAGCACCTCTTCTCAGAATGGTATCTACGAAAATAGGCAGGCCGGTAATCGCATAATTTTCAGGATTCTCAGAATTGCGGATGTCAGTCGGCTCCGAAAGGATAAGATGAATCAGTCCCCCAACATTTGCCTCACGGTCGCATAGTGTTACTCCTACACATGTCCCCAGATAGGCATTAAGCGTTTCATTCTTGCGACCGCTGATTACCGAGTAGCCCGGCGGAACTGGATTTCTCATATAATTCATTCCGGTATTCATTTTCAGTAAGATCCTTTTGAAATCATAATTAAGATAAAACCCTTTGGATAACTTCAAGCATCATTTTCATATTATATGGCTTGCGTATAAAGTCCATTGCAGCATATTTAATGGTATCCGACATAGGTTTGTCCGAGGTAAAACCGCTGGCGATAATGATCCTGGCGCCGGGATCAAATTCAAGTATCTTTTTAAGGCAGATGGAGCCGCCCATGCCCGGCATGATAAGATCAAGAACAACCAGATCTATCCCGTCTTTGTTATTGATATAGCATTCCAGCGCGCTTTCACCGTCACATGCAGTAATTGTCCTATAACCGAATCCTTCGAGTATCTCTCTTCCAAGCTCTCTGTTCGTCTCTTCATCATCTACAAGGAGGATAGTCTGATTATTTCCCCGTATCAATCCTGCCGGTTCACACTCCGTTTCATTTTTTTTTGTTATCGAAGTGATCGGAAAAAATATTTTAAATGTTGTCCCTTCTCCCGGGGTGCTTGTGCAGGTTATATTCGCTCCATGATCCTTTGCGATTGCATACACCATGGATAGACCAAGTCCGGTGCCCTTTCCCTTTTTTTTGGTTGTAAAAAAAGGCTCGAATATATGGTCCAACACCTCTTTTTTCATGCCGAAACCGCTGTCCGTTACGGAAAGGAGCACATAGTCTCCCATTTTATAGCCCGGATTCGCTGAACAATATTTATCATCCAGATAAGTTCCTTCTGTTTTGAAGGAAAGCGTCCCGCCGTCCGGCATCGCGTCTCTCGCATTCACGCCCAGGTTCATCATGATCTGTTCCAGCTGTCCGGGATCCGCATTGATCATCCTGATGCCCTGATCAAGATCCAGCCTGATGCTTATCATTTTAGGGATGGTCCTCTCCAGTATGCCTGCGATCTGTCTTACCTCATTATTAAGATCAACCGGCTCAAACTTGTTTTCCATCTTTCTCCCGAAGACCAGAAGGCGTTTGGTCAGGTTGCCTGCCCTCTCTGCGGACTTTTCAATGGTCTTGAGTTTTTCATAATCAGGATGATTGCTGTCTTTTCCCATCAGAAGGATTTCCGTGCAGGCGAAGATCCCCTGGAGATTGTTATTGAAATCATGGGCAATTCCCCCGGCAAGGGTTCCTACCGCCTCCATTTTCTGTGCCTGCACCAGCTGAGCCTCCAGCTGCTTCCTTTCCGAGATATCACGGTATATATAGAGCATCCCGGCAGGCGTGCCTTCATGATCATCATAGCGCGAGACGCTGAGACTTACATCTATCAATCTCCCTTCTTTAGTGCGTCTCCTTGTCTGATGGTTGCGGCATGGAATGCCCTTTTCTGTTATTTCCCTTAATAGCCCTTTATAGATATGCCTCTCGGTTAATGGAATAAATGACGCAGAGGGGTTATTCATATCATCGATGTTCCATCCGAACAGGATTTCAAATGAAGGATTAAGATATAAAATCTCACCTCCCATATCGGACATGACAATCGCATCTGCTGAGGAGTTGATAAGCGAACGATAGACCGCCTCGGCCTTTTTTACTTCTTCATAGAGTTCCCGGTATTTTTCTTCACTTTTCTTAAGGGCGTAGAAAATTTCACTCCGCTCCCAGTAGATGCTTATCATTCCGGAAATAACCCTCAGTGTCTGGACCTCCTCACCAAGCCATTCCCTGCATCCCTTTGTATTCTCAAATCCGACAGCCCCGCTGAGTGACCCCGACGATGAAAAGACCGGGATTATCAGCATGGAAGAGACATCCCTGGTCCTCAATATATCTTTTTCCGCTGTGAACTCCGGGGGCAATGCATCAACGTCAGAAATCATGAAATTTTCATTGGATTCCAGCCTGCTGATCAGGGAGGGACAATAAAACCTTTCAAGATCCCGGCTGGAATCTTTCATGGATGCCGCATTGGCCCTGTCATACCATTCATAGGCATAATAGATCTTTCGGTTATCGCTCCAGAACCGGATGATATAGGTGCGGTTCACAGATGAGGCCTTGCCGATTACCTCCAATACCTGATCAAGGTCAGCGCAGTCAGGGGAGAGAAATATCCTGGAGATTTCAGCGACTGCGTCTTCAATGGCCAGACGGTCTTTTAACCATTCTTTTTTAAGTACATTCCCTGAGAACCCCTCAGATTCCAGCATTTGTTCCCCCGATATTAAGCCTCAATAATCCCCGTTGTCGGTTGCGCGCCTGAATTAAAATTCACAAGGCTATATGTATTATTTTCTTTTTGCGTCCTGTATAAAAGCCATTATCTAAAACCATCCCTGACAGTTCACAGGGGCGCTGAAGAGAGCCTGCATAACAGGTCATGAAGACAACAGATCAATATGTAATTCAATTATTATGCCAATAAAAAATTCGGGTTTTCTCACTTTCTAATGGAAAAACATGCAGTTAATCCTATCTTCAGATAACGAGGTTTTCAGAGTGCCTTATTGCCATCACCGGAGCAGGCATCAGGTAACCATTTGTTAATAATAATTAATTGATGAATTGATTTTGTTTCCAGCTGAAACAGACATGACCGGTAAAAGATCTTACAATATTTCCCTCTCTCGCGCGGCATGTTTAAGGCGGGTTTTGTGAAAGCTTAAAGTGTAATATAATACACTTGTGTAACGTGACACATATGGCTGGTTTACACCTATAATATCAAACCGGCTCTACAATGTTATTCTCCTTGATTTTCCGGTAAAGGGTCTGCCTGCTTACCCCGAGCAGCCTGGCGGCCTTGGCCTTGTTCCAGGCAGTTTTCTCAAGTGCCTTGATCAGGCCCTGAAGCTCATTCAATCCATTTTCATCGGGGATCTCCGTTTTGAAACCTGCTCCATGCGCAGGAAGGCCGGCCAGCCCCTGAGCCTGGGCGTATTGCCCTGGCATCCTGCCCAGCAATCCGGAGTAGTCAATTATTTCTGCCGGTATATGATCAAGTGTAATGTTCTTTCCATGGCAAAGCACAAAGGCATGTTCAATAGCATGTTCAAGCTCTCTGATGTTGCCGGGCCAGGTGTACCTCATAAAGGCGTTTAGGACATCATCGGTGATGCCTTCAATCTCCTTTTTAAACCGTTTATTAAAATTGCCGCGGAAGTGATCCACAAGAATCGGTATGTCTTCCCGTCTTTCCCTGAGCGGAGGGGGAACGACCTCTACTACCTTGAGACGATAGTACAGATCCTCCCTGAATTCTCCCAGCCTCACCCTCTCCTTTAATTGACGGTTTGTGCTGGCGATGATGCGGACATCTGCCTTGACAGGGTTTGAATCGCCCACCCGCTCGAACTCCTTTTCCTGAAGAACCCTCAGAAGCTTCAGCTGTATAACATGGGAGATATCCCCTATTTCATCCAGGAAGATTGTGCCTTTATTCGCCGCCTGGAAACGCCCGATCTTATCCTTCAGCGCCCCGGTAAAGGCGCCTTTGACATGCCCGAACAGTTCACTTTCAAGGAGATTTTCGGCAAGCGCGGAACAATTTACCGTTACAAAGGGCTTGAAGGCCCTCGGCCCGCTGTAATGGAGTGCCCTGGCGATAAGCTCCTTCCCTGTCCCGCTTTCCCCTGTGATGAGTACCGTAGTATCGGTGGTGGCAAGGTTTTGCAGGAGATCATATATCTCCTGCATCCTTTTGCTTTTGCCGATTATGTTATGGAAAAGGTGGCGCTCCCTTAACTCCCTCTCCAGGTCGGTAATCCTTGTTAAATCTCTGAGCACAAGGACTGCGCCGATCGGTTTGCCGTTATTATCCATCAGGGGAGAGCACGTAACCGCTATTACCTGCTCAGGATTGTCCAGCAGTCTGCATTCGATCCTGGAATCCTTTATTGTAATATGATTGTTGAGGGTCTCTTTAAGTATCCTGTGACAGGTCTGGCTGCATCTTTTGGAGGAAAAATTCTCCAGGGACATGTCTATCAAGTCACTTCTTTTTATGGGGCATATCTTCTCTGTCGCTTCATTTATATCAATCACCCTCATCTCTCTGTTAACGGTGATTATTCCGTCATTAACGCTTCTGAATATGGCCTCAAGATTATTTCTTATCCTTTCCTTCTCTTCCTCCATCAATCTCTTTTCATCCATCAGGGCCTTGTGGTCAAGGGCGACCTTGGTAACCCTGAGGAGTTCCTCTTTCCGGATCGGCTTTGAAAGGTAATCAAAGGCGCCCAGCCTGACCGCATCGGATGCCGTATCTATGCTGGGATTTCCGGTTATCATAATTACAGGACATGTCACACCCATACCTTTTATCTCGCTCAATACCTCAATTCCGGTCCTGTCGCCCAGCATTACATCGGCGAATATAAGGTCAGGCGTCTCTTCCCCAATTGTCTTCAACGCTGAGCTATAATTCTCGCTGGCAAAGACCTCATGTCCCTCTCTGGTCAGTATCTCCACCAGGGTAAACCTCATGTTCTCTTCATCGTCAATAACAAGTATCTTTGCCTTCATATCATAGCCCTTTTAAGTTTCCTGTATAACATGTTCAGCGACCTGGTTGCTATAAATTGACCTGTTCCGGCAATGCCGGAATATAAAATTTGCACAAATGCATTGTTCATGCTTGATTGCATCAAACGATTCCCCCGGTAGATAATCATCAGTTTGACGCTGATCTGGCCGCAGTAAGGGCAGGGGGCAGCTGGAGAATCCTGTAGCCCTTCATATTCAGAAATAATATAAGCTCCCGTGATAATCTCAACGGCGTGGCAAAGATTCTTTTTGATTCGCTGTCTGTGAAAATTATCCCCTGGATATTAAAAATAATATTTTTTGTCTCGGGCCCGTTTGTTGATAAAAACTGATGCGGCATGGATTCATATTTGATGCCGAGGAAATCAAATATCCCAGTGACGATATCGGAGGGAGCCTTACCGCGGGGGATCGAATATACCAGGAACTGGCCTTCCTTGAGGAGGTTTATGATATCATTTCCCAGCCCGCTCAGATCTATGATATAGTCCCTTCCGCTGATGCTTACGGAAAAATCCGCCTTGACCACGAGATCAAAGGCGCCTTTGCCGTTCTTATATGCCGGCAATTCAACGTCCGCTGAATAATTCTGCCCCGCAATATCCAGCAGCGTCTCTACAAAAGAATACATGTCATCCATTGTATTCATGATTTCAGTATTATCATAGTTGATCTCAGCCTTCTCATTCTGGACCGGATAATCAATAACCTTTATCCCTGAAAGCTCCAGATATCTGACAATAACATCGGGATTCCGGCCGCTGCCGTCATCACAGAAATTGATTACAGTAATCCTTTTTTCTTCGGCGGATGTCCCCTGTTCCTGTTCGATGATCCTGTCTGAAGTGATCCTTACGGGGATGTCACCGGCGGCTGACACAAGGGGCTCGCCGGGACCGTATATCTTTTTATAATCGCAGGCGGCTGTTATCTTTTCAAAGGCCTGTTTAAGATTATCATCTCCTGTAAGATGGACGATCCTGTAATTATCCCAGTTTGATGTTATAAGCTTCCCCATCCTCTCCGGCAGGTCATTATAAAGATCAACTATCACCTTTTTCCCGCTTTTAAGATCCACAATGGGATATGATTCCGCGCTCAGTTTCAATTGCCCGCCGGTCTTCAGAGGGAAAAAATGCTCTCCTGTCTGAAGCCACTGTTCGCCTATCAGGGTAAATATCTCCCCTAACCTGCCCGCGATCGTCCTGACATCTTCCTTCTGCGACTCTGTCATCGGTTCAGAAGCAGGCCGGCTTTCCCCAACCGGCAACCTGACCACCTTGGGCGAATAGACCGGGAACCTGATCTTCTGACCCGGATAGACCGTATTCAAATCTGCAACATCAGGATTAAGCTGCCTCAGCTGCGAGAGGTACTCATTATAGAGTTCCTTCTGGGGGATATCATAAAGGTCTTCAACAATCTTGACGACGCTGTCGCCCTGCCGGACAACATACTCCTCCAGATCGATATTGCCGATTGCCTCAAGTGGGACAGTCCCAGGAGGCATTGAAGCGGATGCCCGGGACGCCCCGGTTGAAGGAGATATGGCAAGGGGGATCAGGATCTGCTCGCCCGGATGGATCATATCAATATTATCAAGGGAGCTGTTGAGTTTTTTCAATACCGACAGAAGTTCAACCAGATTCTTTTTCTCCAGGAGCTTTTTTTCCCGCAAGATCTGCCACAGATGATCTCCATCCTTTACGGTGTATGTCTCGGCAAGGACCTTTTTGCCGTCCACCTCATGAATCTTATCAGCGCTACCCGGATCAGCGGTCTTGACCAGGGAGATGTCATAGGTCTCCTCGCCATCCTGTGCAAAACACGGAAAACACATTAAAAGGAAGCTAAAAAGGATCAGGCCTGGCAAAAGACGGGATAATTTTCTAGGTGAAGGAAGAAATTTCAACTTTATCTCCTATGGAAAAGAAATGTTGCAGGCGGCTCCGGATCATTTCCACGTGCAGGAGCACACCCCTGGCGCCATGTTTACATGATTTACATATACAATAGCCTTGAAATTTTAGCTAGTCTAAAAATAATGCATCTGGCACTGCGGTTGATCTGCTGCTGTTTGAAGCCAGCAATTCCCGGTTAAGATCATGCAAAGAGAAAAATCAGGCATTTTGGTCATGGGAGGCCCGATTTTTTTTAAATTAAAATGGGCGGCCTGCTGAGGACCAGGCATAAAGCCTATGCAGCGGGCGGAAAGGGACCTCAATAGCTTTTAGGGATAGAGGTCCCGACACATATCTCAATATATACCCGCCCGCTTAACACCACCTTTTGCCGGTTCTTTGCATGTTATCCATTTTAATTTTAAAAAAATGGACCTCCCATGACAAGGGTGCAGGCTAATGCAAGATCTTAACCGGAAATTGCTGTTTGAAGCAAAGATATTAAACAAATTTTACCCAGCTTGAAAGATATGTTTCAACAGGTTTCTCATTAATATATTTTGTACTATATATTGATAATCTAACTTACAGGCATACATTATATTGTATTTTCCTCTTTACATTAGACCTGAAAAATGATAAAAATCGATCCGTTTGAATTTACAGGATAATCTAATAAAACCGGCCGATTATACCGGGAGGCGCATATGAGGATAAAAAAACTCTCCGTTGTTGGATTTAAATCTTTTATGGACAGGACCGAGATCCCCTTTCCCCTCGGGATAAGTGCCGTTGTCGGTCCTAACGGGTGCGGCAAGAGCAATATCGTAGATGCCATCCGCTGGGCGATGGGCGAACAGAGCGCCAAGCAGCTGCGCGGCCGGCAGATGGAGGATGTAATATTTAACGGAGCCGGTGAATATAAGCCCCTGGGCATGGCCGAGGTGTCAATAGTCCTGGAAAACGGCGACGGTTCTTTCCCGCCTGAATTCATGAACGAGAGTGAGATATCCATTACACGCAGGCTGTATCGGTCAGGAGAGAGTGAATATCTCCTGAACGGGGTACAGTGCAGGCTTAAGGATGTCCAGGAGCTGTTCATGGACACAGGTCTCGGAAACAGGGCCTACTCCATAATCGGCCAGGGCAGGATAGGTTCAATCGTGGAGCAGCGGCCTGAAGAAACAAGGATAATGATTGAAGAGGCCGCCGGCATTACCAAATACAAGAAAAAAGAGGCTGAGGCCCGCAGGAAGATGGAACTCACCCAGGCAAATCTCCAGCGCGTTGAGGATATACTTGTCGAGGTGGGAAACCAGATGAGGTCCCTCAAGAGGCAGGCTGCCAAGGCCGCACGTTACAAATCCGTGGGCAAGGAAATCCAGAGGCTTGAGCTTATACTGAACGCCAATTCCTATAATGAGCTCAAGGATGAGTCAGGCAAAAAGATCAAATCCACGGAAGACCTGGTTCAGCAGGAGATTGCCCTGGCCACCGGGCTGTCCGGGGGCCAGTCGGCCATCGAGACAATGAACCTTGAGCTGGATGACAAGGACAGGGAGATAGCGGCCTTAAGAAACAGGTATCTGAACGTTAAGGACGACTACAACCGGAAGGAGTCCGCGCTGGAATCCGTGGCAGGCGAGAAAAGGATGAAGGCCGAGCTTGAGAAGCGCCTTTATCAGGAAAAGGAAGACATCCGGAGACGGATCCTCGCACTTGGGGAAGAAAGGGCCGGCCTGCAGGAAAAGTCGGAAAAGCTCAGACAGGACTCCGGAAGCCTGGAAAGTCAGATCCCCATGGTGGAAGAGCGCCTGCAGAAAAGAAAGGCCCTCCTTAATGAGATAAAAGATGAATATGAAAACGTGAGCGCCAGGGTGAATTCCGCGGTCACCAGGGAGGCAGGCCTGAACCAGGAGTCCGGATATCTGAATAAAAGGATCAGTGAGATCACGGACAGCAGGTCAAGGCTGGAAAGGGAAAAGTCTGATGCGGGTCGTAAGGTTGAAGAGCTGATTGAGACCTCCTCCAGAAAAAATGAGGTTCGTGACGCCCTTACGGCAAAACTCCGGGATATAGAACAGGATATCATTGAACGGGACCAGAAGTCCGGCGAGCTTGAACAGATTAAAAAAGGCCTTGAGGCAAACCTGAAGACCGCAGATGCCGACCTGAATATCTGCCGCACAAGGCTTTCAAGCCTTGTCTCCCTCAACGAAAATTATGAGGGATATCAGATGGGGGTCAGGACTATCATGAAGGCCAAAGACTTCCAGGTCATGGAACAGGGCAGGATACTGGGCCTGGTGGCAGATGTCATTCAGGTGGAAAGCAGGTATGAGCAGGCGGTTGAGGCTGTCCTGGCCGACAGGCTCCAGTGTATAATCGTGGAAAGGCAGGAAGACGGCAGGGACGCTGTGGAATATCTGAAGTCCAGGGCCAAGGGTAAAGGCAGCTTTGTCCCACTGGATGTAACAGCCGTCAATGAGGCCGATTCCCCGCAAAACGGGTTTACGCCCATAAGGGACATAATCACCGTGAAAGACCCCTACAGACAGGTTGTACACATGCTTCTTGGAAACACCGCCATCGCGGAGAACCTGGAACAGGCCATCTCCGCATGGAAAGGCTGCGGCGGCAGGCAATCCTTTGTCACGCCGGATGGCGATATTGTCGACAGAAACGGAATAATCTCCGGTGGAAAACTGGCAAGCGGCTCCCACAGCCTGCTCTCAAGAAAAAGGGAAATCTCAGAGCTTCAGGAAAAGGACGGCAGACTTGCAGGGGATGTAGAAGCGCTGAAGTCCCGTATCGAGGAGATTGAACTAAGGATCGAGGATGAGAAGGCATCCCTTAATGGCCTCAGGAATGAAAAACAGCAATGCCAGGATAATCTCAATGAGATTGACAAGATTATCTTCCGTCTCAGCCATGAGCTGGACCAGTTGAAAAGGACGGCGGACAGGATAGCCGGCGATCTCGATGAAAAGGAAAAGGAGCAGGCCAGGCACAGGGATGACCTGGGCAAGATAGAGTCTGAACTCAGGCTGTGCGGAGAAGACAAGAGAAAGAGGGAGGAATACCTCCTTAAGAAAAGGCTGGAATTGAAAGAGTGCGAGGAGGAATTCGATGAGATCAGGAACGAGCTTAATAAACTCCGGATGGATTCGAGCCTGGCGATGGAAGAGCAGAAAGGCATTATCAGGGAGATAGAAAGAATTGATTCCTATACCGAGGAATCTAAAGACAGGATAGAAAAAACCGGGATGGAGATTGTTGAGGTTCAGGAAAAGCAGAAAGAGTACATTGATAAGGAGGAATCGCTCAAGGAGGAGCTTAAGGGCTTCTATGACAAGATGCAGCAGGCGGAGGAGGCATTGAATTCCGCTCAATACAGCCGCAACAATTACCACGCGGGCATTCGGGAGCAGGAGAAAAAATGCGAGTCCCTGAGAGAAGAGCTGGATCTCATAAAGGATAAAATAAGCATGGCCAGGATGGAGCAGTCTGAGATCAGGATCAAGATGGATAATATTGAGGAACAGGCAAAGGAGAGGTTTAATATTGACCTGGCTAACCTGTACCGGGATTATCTTGAGCCTGATTTCTCGGCAACAGATACGAAGAACAGGCTTGATCACCAGAAGGTCCTCAGAGAAAGGTTAGGCGATGTAAACCTGACAGCCATCCAGGAGCACGAGGCGCTGAAGGAAAGGCACGAATTCATCCAGAAACAGAAGCAGGATCTGCTTGCTTCCATGGAGGCCATTATGGAGGCCATAAGGAAGATCAACAAAACATGCCTGGACAGGTTTATGGAGACGTTCAACGAGGCTGACCTTAAGATTAAGCAGGTCTTCCCCATCCTGTTTAACGGAGGAGAGGCAGGGCTCCGGCTGACCGACGAAAAAAATCCCCTTGAAAGCGGAGTTCTCGTGGAAGTCCGTCCTCCCGGAAAAAAGCTGAGCCATATGGGCCTCCTTTCCGGAGGAGAAAAGGCCCTCGTAGCGATGTCTCTCCTGTTTGCTATTTATCTTATTAAGCCGAGTCCCTTCTGTCTCCTCGATGAGGTGGACGCCCCGCTGGACGAGGCCAACGTGGACCGGTTCAACAACCTCCTGCTTGAAATCAGGAAATACTCACAGGTCCTCATGGTCACCCATAACAGGAGATCAATGGAGATCGTGGACAGCCTGTTCGGCGTGACGATGGAAAAGGCAGGCATTTCAAAGATGGTGTCGGTCAATCTTAATGCCAACAGGAGCAATTAGTCTTCTTTAATGTTCTGGAAAAAAGACAACAGCGAAAAAAAACCCGGCTTCTTTGAGCGGCTGAAGCAGGGCCTGTCAAAGACGAGGACCGGCCTTACGGGAAGGCTTGACCAGCTGATATTGAACAGGAAGACAATCAGCGAAGACCTCCTGGATGAGCTGGAAGAGATACTCTATACCTCCGATCTCGGGGTTGTAGCAGTGCAGGAGCTTATTAACCTTGTCAGGTCGGGCGTAGCCAGGAAGGAGCTGGATAATCCGGACAGGCTCAAACAGGCATTAAAGGAGAATATAATTGGCTTCCTCGGGTCCGTGGAAGCTAGGGGCGGCACCCCCTTGCCCGGTCAGCCTCTGGTGATAATGGTGATCGGGGTCAACGGAGTCGGCAAGACAACCACCATAGGCAAACTGGCCTGCATGTTCAGGGATCAGGGCAAAAAGGTAATGATGGTCGCGGCCGATACATTCAGGGCTGCTGCTATCGAGCAGCTGACCATATGGGGTGAAAGGTCAGGCGCTGACGTGATAAAACAGGCCCATGGCTCCGACCCGTCGGCCGTTGTATTCGATGCGATAAACGCTGCAATGACGCGCGGGACGGATATTGTCCTTATCGACACCGCAGGGCGCATCCATACAAAGGTAAACCTCATGGACGAACTCCAGAAGATACACCGTGTGACCGGCCGCAACCTCCCGGGCGCCCCTCATCATGTCTGGCTTGTTCTTGACGCCACCACGGGGCAGAACGCGCTTTCACAGGCAGACCTGTTTGACAAGAGCATCGGTATCACCGGAATAATCCTTACAAAACTTGACGGGACCGCAAAGGGTGGGATTGTTGTCGGGATATCCCGCCAACTTAGGATACCCATCGTATTCATCGGGATCGGAGAAAAGATGGACGACCTCAGACCCTTTGACGCAGGCGAATTCGTTGAGGCAATATTTGCTTAAAATTTGGAGAATGAAATCCTATCTGACATGAATAATCTGACGGCTGGGATTTTCAGGTATATGGTAGAAGAAATATGGAAAATGTTACATTTCTTGCCTCATTTTACTGTATTGAAAACCAGGAGTTCAGTATATATTTGATTATCTATTCTCTACTTTTATCAAATTATAGAATAGCACAAAAAACATTCACTTAAGGCGGCAAGCTATCTGAAATTCTGCTGGGCTGATCTTTTGTCTTTTTGGATTGATATCTTGAGGTGCGTGCCCTATTTCCACTATTCCGGGTTTCGTATAGGCATAAATCCAGAAAATCCGAAAGAACCTCCATTGCCGCTTCCGTCGTCAGATCTGGATTTTATGATTCCATCAAGCTGCTTTCTGATCGATTCGCTTCGTTCTCTGACGAATGTTTTTAATCCCATGACGTTCATTAATGCCCCTGGCATAAATCGCTTTTCCATCCCGGGTTCCAGATCTTCAACAAGACCGCGCTCAAATTCTTCGTTGGAGAAAAATTTAAGCTCGTCAGTAGAAACAAAGGGTCGGACTATTTTCGCAATTTCGTCAATTCTTGGATTCATACGGTCAACATTGAACGGGCCATTAAGAAATTCCTCAAGGTAACGGTGGTATGTGTCAAGGTATGGCTTACAAGAAAGTAGTCGTTTTACCAAAGGTCGCTCATCAAAGCTTCCACCGGTTGGCTCATCAATGTAGAAGTTAATAAGCTTGTTGCGGTCGAGCCCGAAGTTGAAGGTTCCAAAGACCATGTTTAAATCCCAGGGGATGAGGACGAACTTACCATTGTTTTCATAAAGATAGTAGTTGTGGCCCATAGCAATATAATTATCAAGGTGCACAATAGCCGCGGATACGGCCAGGAAGCGAAGCACATTATCTACATCCAGCACCTTTTCGATTTTATCCGGAAAGGTTGCATCCGGTTCGTTATTAAGAATATCAAGGAGACGGAACAGGAGAGAGTGGTCCTTTTTGTCCTCGTTTGTTTTCAATTCCATTTGCTCCAAATAATCCCCGCCTTGATTTCCCGGCATACCCGGCATCCCTCTTCCTCCTGGCGGCTGGAAACCTTCCGGCGTATCAAACCCTTCAGGTGGCTGAAAACCTTCTGGAAGCTGAAACCCCTCCGGTGGTCGCATGCCTGCCCTTAACATCATTCCCCCCGGTGGCATAAAACCAGGTGGAGACTGGTCTTTAGATTCATCGATTTTGTCATTTGATTGCTGCTTCTTAAGGTCTTCCTCTGTCCATGATAAATAGCCAGCTACCATTTCAGGCTTATACAGGTTGCCGATATTATCATCAATATTGTTACTCAAAAAGTTCTTATCAATCTGTTCTATCATTGTATACAGACCCAGGCGGGTATCATTTACCCAGAGGTCTACAAAAGAAGTACGGGGAGTGGGAACACCCATTTGTTTAAACAATTCATAACCCAGGAACTCGCGAATAAGGGTGGGGTCACTGAAACCGTTATTGAAAATAAGCTTTTTCACCCCATATAAATTGCAGTCCTGATTATAGTAATCCAAATCAACCTTCAAACTGAATCTGGAGCTGCCGCTACTGGCCACTGTCATCAGTGATGAGCCCCCCTTGGGCCTAACTGCGACATCCGGTATGAGTTTTCCATCGTAGGACAGGTCTGCTTTAACGTATTGTTCCGCCATTGCGTTAGCACATAAAGACTCCCAATCCTTTTCAGTCATGGTGATGCATACCGTGACCACACGGTCCGGGAAGAATGGTTTTTCGTCTCCGACAGCAGAATTATCTTCGGTATAATGATAGCATCCTGTCAGATTGAAAGAGGATATTATAATCAGTAATACTGCGGTGATAAATTTTTTAATGCTCATCCACTTCATAGGATTACCTTAAGGTGTATTATAATTTCTCTGTCTGAATGTCCTAAATGGCAATATAAAACTGAATTATGCGTCAAACATCCCCGAAAGAGGATTACATAGGCCTATCTGCCGTTTTTTGATAGACTTTCCTCTGTCCAAAGCAAGATGCAACGCCGACGGTCTGCATCGCTGCAGTCTTTATAATTTATAAAAAAAACGAATTTTATGCAATTGAATAGATTTTCTGGAATCAACATATAGTGGCTGGGAGGAGGTGGGCTAAAAGTAAACAATGCCAACAACGCTACTTTATAAAACCTAAACTTTATTAAACATTAGATCCGCTAATCTTATTAAAATTATTTTCTTGAGTATCTGCATCTAAATGATCTAAAGGGATGTTGCAGTTTCAATAGCTTGTCGGGTTTTTCTCGATACTAGTATTACCACAGCAACCGATGAAATTAATCCCCCGATAGAAGATAAGAAGTTAAGATGATCAGATGAAAAACATTTTACTCATCAGTCGCACTCAAAATCGCCATTATCCATTTGATGACACATATCGGGCCAGCCGAACTTGATTCCAATAGACAATGAGGCCGAATTCTCTAACAAATTCTTTGAATCGAGGCGTCTGCTCTGAGTTAGGAATTCGGTTGTAACGTTTTGGACTCTTTCTGTGACGGAGAAGAGATAGGTGTCAATTTAAATACTCGAGCAAGTTTTGTCGCCCGCTGAAAGTCACTCCTTCGTAAGGCATCCCTGATGTCATCGAGTTTATATGCATCATCGAGTGACAGGTATGGAGACCATCCCTCATCCGTTTCAATCAATTCTACATCAACTTCTGCGACAAATCCCCCTTCGTGCACAAGTTTTGTATAATGTCGTTTATTCATTTTATTCTCCTTCTAATGCCATCAATCCAATATTCCGGATCAGGTCGGTATGCCGTTACTAAAACAGCTGGTGATGATAGGCCACGTGGGATGCCCCATACTACATGAATAAGACGTTTCTGTCGATCATTTTGCATAACTAAAACGCATGGGCCTTTTCTGTATTCCGGATAGTCTTTTAAAACAACCGAATCATTAATACCAGCAACAATCTCTCTAACGCTAATATCATCTGCTGCAAGTTCATCATATCCGTGCTCAGATATCTTAATGTCTCCACCATGGATTAATCTCAATATTTTATCCCAAGTGTCACTCATAATTAACCATATCATATTTTGAAATTTTTATCAAAACATCCCATGTCCTGCCGACATCTCCCCTCTATTTAAAGAATAACTGATTATTGTTATACCTTTATTGACACTCAAAATCGCCATTATCCAGTTGGTGACAGATGTCTGGCCAGCCGAATTTGTTGTTCGATATATGCCTTGGAACGATATACTTCCTATATATTGTGGGAGGGATGAAAGGCCTTTAAGCGGCAGTATGCTTGCCATAGCTCCATGCAGCCACAGGTGTGATCTACCTCCGACTTGTTTTTCTAACCTTCAATTTCATCAAAGATTGGATTACCTGAATCCAGGAAATGTCAGGGAATATCTAAAAGTCTTATGAGCAGTTAGATTTGTGGCCGGGAGTTATCGAAGCCTACAGCAATTATTCTTATTATTTTCTAAGACCCAATCATAGACCTTGGCATAAGGGGCATTTGCCTTGATTGATGCTATCCCCTTTTCCATCCCTGTAATCGACAAATATAATTTACTTTCACCAATAACATGTCCATTGGCCTCCTCCAATATAAAGTAATACTTATTGTTGTCGGACGTCCTGCGTACATAGGCTGAATCATTAGCGGCAGTCTTTTTAACTGACTCAATGCATCTAACAGCATCAATTTTTGTCTGATATGGTTCTCCTGTTAAGATAATTTTTCCGTTCGATGCCTTGAGATCGAACACATATTGCCCCCCCTTGCTTTTTTTAAGATCAAATTTTCCTGCCATGAAAAACATCCTTCATCCGAAAACAGGCATTTTCGGATTCAACCGTTCAGCAATTAGCTTTCAGCTTTCAGCAAAATATTTAAAAATCAATTCATTGGCTGGCTGCTGAAATGCGGCTGGGTATGGGTTAAATTCCATTAATGGAAAAACATAACGGTACGGGTGCAGCTTTAAGTTACAAGGACGAAAAAGACTATTCTCAAATTAATCATCCGCTCGGAAAAATCTGCAATGGCAAGGAAAGGCAGGGCTTTTAATCGGCCCTGCCTTTTTTTAAGCTGGCAAGCTATAATGCCGGAAAGCCATAAAGCCTTATGTCTTCGAACATCACAGCATTCCAGCTTTCTCGACTCCCGGCCCCTGTCGCGCCATAGTCCTACCTTATAGGACGAAGGCGGATCCCAGCGTGTCCTTACACCTGCGACGCTACAAAGAATGCGTTGCGTATTGTCTTATGAATCCTGCCGCACCTGCCTGTGCAGTCACCCAGGAGGAGGACTTCGTCTGCTGAGCCTATGAACTTCTCTGACTCATCCATCCTCGGCTTAAGGCCGGACCAGATCACAATGCTGTCGGCCTGAATGGAGTTCTCTGCGCCCTTTTCATCCGTATAGGTCACCTTACCTCCGGAAATGCCCTTGACCGTGGTCTTCATGAAATATTTAAAGTTGGGATGGTTTTTATATATCCTCTCCTGGTTGCCCACATTGTGGGGGCCTGCATCTTCCGCATCTATCATTTCATCTCCTGGCGCCAGCACCGTTATCTTATGTCCGTCCTTGGCAATGCCTATTGCTGCCTCTGTGCCGATCTTTCCTGCACCGATCATCACCACATTCTGCCCTAAGGCCGACTTGTTGCTGTAACATGTCAGGATATTGAAGACATTTGCGGCGTCTGCACCTTTCATCCTGGACTCAAGCACCTCGGCGCCGGTTGCGACCATGACAGTGTCAAACCCTGATGCCTTAATCATCTCAGGCGTTGCAGTCGTCTTTAACTTCACCTCGACCCCTGTCTTATTCACCTGATGGATAAGGTAATCCTTGAAGACCTTCATATTCCATCTCCACTGGCTGTAGTCCGAGAACTTAATCAGCCCTCCAAGGGCCGCATCCTTCTCGAAGAGTGTCACCTTGTGGCCTCTTTCGGCTGCTACAATGGCCGCCTTCATGCCCGCCGGACCGCCGCCTATCACCGCAACCTTCTTCTTTGTCAGTGGAGGCTGGATGCTCGCAAGTTTATAGGCCGGCGTTCCCCACTTCGGGTTTAAGTCACACATGGCATTATGGGGCCCTTTCAGCATGCTGATCGCGTGGCAGTCATGACACTGATAGCATTGAAGCACATCATCTGCCCTGCCTGCCGCCACCTTCTTGACCAGTTCAGGATCGCAGAAAAGCGGCGTCGCCATGCCGACCATATCCGTCTTGCCTTCAGCGATAAACCGGTCGTTCTGCACAGGATCATGGAATCCGGCGCCGGCGCATGTGAGGATCTTCAAGCCTGCCTTCTTGATGGCCTCGGCATAGGCAAGGGTCCACGGTTTGTCCTGGTCCTGGCAGAAGCTGTTAGGATGCTCACTGCCGGCCCGCAAAAATACAAAGTCAGCCAGGCCCTCAATCTTTCTTACATCTTCAACGGCTTTTTCCAATTCTTCGGCAGTGGGCTGATTCGGGTATCTGATCCCAACGTAACTCTGATCCTTGCCCGTGCCGAAGGCTGCATAGCTGAGATATGCCATTATTATAAGATCAGTTGAATTCCGTACTGCCTCTAACACCTGACGGTCAGTGGACCTTGTCTGATACACGTCATAACCCAAAGCCTCACATTCCTTTGCCTCCTTGACTATATCCGCAACATTCTGGGAACCCTGTCCAGGCATACCGCCGCCGGTCCTGCCGCTGCCTCCCTGCATTTTTGCCAATGCCTCTGCTGCCTTTTGCATGCCGATGATGCCATTCTGGCCTGATACCTCACCGGGCCCGACATTGATGGCACTGCCGCCGCCGGCGGCCACATTCCCTGGTCTGGTGGAGCATAAAATCAGTGATCCTTCAGTATGGATATCATCAATCATCCGTTCGACATAGTTCCAAACCGGAGGGATGTCTTCCCATTTATCATTTCCAATGTGTTGCCAGCTGTACACAGCTTCATACAGCCAGTCCTCGAAGCCATCAGCTTTTGTAATATATTTTTTGGGATATGATCCAAACATGGTAGTCATCGTGACAATGGCAGCGTTTTTGGCCATATTCAGATAATGGTTTCTCAATGTCTCGGTAGGGTAATTTTCCGGCCCCTGCATTGTGAAATTGGGAGATTGGGTATGGATTATCCTGTTCTTCAACACCTTGTTTCTGATCCTTAAAGGTGACAAAAGATGAGGGCATCTGTTGCCTGCCGCCTTTATACCGGCAGTTGCAGCCTGCCCGGCTGCCATTGCGGCACGCGTTTCAAAACTAGCGATCTTTTTAGTGGTCAGCGCACATGTGGAGGCCACACCGGCGGCCATCAGAAATTGCCGCCTTCCCATAAGCCTTTGAATTAGATTCATAACATCCTCCTTTTTTACAGGTTGGCAAATAAGATAGTCATTACACCGCTTAAATCCCCTAGGGAAGGACATTCAGCCCTTCCTGAAAATAGATTAATGGTTTTGGGAAAGGAAAATTTGGGTAATCATATAAAATAAATTGTTTTTAGGCAAAAAAAATAGTAACAGTTTAGTCCTTATGGATATTGATGATAGCACAGGTCAGCTTGAATTTCTATACAAAGCTGCCTGGGCGGTTGGTGTGTCGGAAGTAAAAAGGGTTTGAAAGA